>Ga0256839_1002924_pt1 | contig 18317 bp, 16 predicted proteins | sample 354166metaG_FD_185968 | JGI IMG/M metagenome (GOLD analysis project Ga0256839, IMG submission 185968) | Hydrothermal vent microbial communities from Mid Atlantic Ridge, Atlantic Ocean - 354-166 | ecosystem: Environmental > Aquatic > Marine > Hydrothermal vents | place: Atlantic Ocean: Mid... | reverse complement strand
TGTTCCACCATTAACCTCACAATTCTTAAACTTAACCAAAAACTCGTCACTCGCGGCAGCCATTGGTTATCCAGATCTTGTTAGTGTGTTTATGCAAACAACACTCAATCAAACAGGGCGAGCCGTTGAAATTGTATTCATCACTATGATGGTTTACCTAACATTATCGTTATTAACGTCTGCATTTATGAATTGGTATAATGCGCGCGTTGCAATGGTTGAGAGATAGGAGAAAAATTATGGCTAAAAATAATCTCGCCTATGTTCGGACAGAAATAGTTCCAGAATCACCCGCTCCAAATCTTTCGAAGGGCATTCTTGGGTGGATGAAAAATAATCTATTTTCATCAATTTCAAACACCATTATGACTATTCTGGGTGCATTGTTTTTAATGTGGGTATTGCCACCAATTTATGGGTTTCTTTTTGGAAATGCGGTTTGGCCAGGCGAAGGCGTAACGGTTGAAGATTGTCGTGCTAAGGGGGCAGGGGCTTGTTGGGCTTATATTGATGATAGAATGACCTTCTTCATTTATGGCTTTTTTCCAAAAGATGCCTATTGGGTAACGCAAGAAGGATTTATAGCATCGATTATGCAATATTGGCGGGTGAATGCGGTGTTTGCTGTTGGTACTCTTTTAATAGTGCCACTAATGTGGCCAGATTTGAAATATAAACTATTGAACTCAATTTTGTTCTTTGTTGTTTATCCAGTATTTGTGTTTTACATGCTAACTGGCGGTGTCTTTGGTTTGGAAGAAGTCCCGACAGTTAAGTGGGGCGGACTAACGGTCACTTTGATTATCGGATTGGTGGGGATTGTTGTTTCACTTCCTTTGGGTATTATTCTAGCTCTTGGGCGGCAATCAAAAATGCCAATCATTAAAAGCTTCTGTATTATGTTTATTGAAGTTTGGCGTGCTGTTCCGTTAATTACTGTTCTATTTATGGCTTCTGTAATGTTACCTTTATTCATGCCAGTTGGTATGACTATTGATAAATTATTGCGTGCATTAGTTGGGGTTTCGCTCTTCTCGGCCGCCTATATGGCCGAAGTTGTTCGTGGAGGATTGCAGGCATTGCCAAAAGGACAATCTGAAGCTGCTGCATCACTAGGGTTGAATTATTGGAAATCAATGGGTTTCATTATTTTACCACAAGCGTTAAAGCACGTTATTCCAGGCATTGTTAATAGTTTCATTGCCTTATTCAAAGATACTTCGCTTGTTGCGATCGTTGGTATTTTTGATTTATTGCGAGCCACGCAAATCGCAAATTTGAACCTTGATTGGGCTTCAAAAAACCAAGCAATTTCTGGATATATATTTGCTGCAGCGATTTTTTGGTTGTTTTGTTTCGGAATGTCCAGATATTCTATAATGATGGAACGTCGTCTTGACACTGGACATAAAAATTAAAAGAGGGATTACTATGACTAAACAAACACAAACGGCTGTTAAAAAACCAACAGCAGTTGATGAAAATGCTGATGTTGCTATCGAAATTATCGGTATGAACAAATGGTTTGGTGATTTCCATGTTCTTCGTGATATTGATCTAAAAGTAATGAAGGGAGAGCGTATCGTTATTGCTGGCCCCTCTGGCTCAGGTAAATCAACACTTATTCGTTGCATTAACCGTCTTGAAGAGCATCAACAAGGTCAAATTATTGTTGATGGCACTGAATTGACATCTGACATTAAGAAAATTGATGAGGTTCGCCGTGAAGTTGGAATGGTGTTCCAACATTTCAACCTATTTCCGCATTTAAGTATTTTAGAGAATTGCACACTTGCACCTATCTGGGTTCGTGGAGTTCCAAAGGCGGAAGCCGAAGAAACTGCAATGCATTATCTTGAGAGAGTGAAAATTCCAGAGCAGGCGTTAAAATACCCAGGTCAGCTTTCTGGCGGCCAGCAGCAACGTGTGGCAATCGCTCGCTCACTTTGCATGAACCCACAAATCATGTTATTTGATGAGCCAACTTCAGCGCTTGATCCCGAAATGATTAAAGAAGTGCTTGATGTTATGGTTTCGTTGGCTGAAGATGGCATGACCATGTTAGTGGTTACGCATGAAATGGGCTTTGCGCGTCAGGTTGCAAACCAAGTGGTGTTTATGGATCAGGGTCAAATTGTTGAGCAAAATAACCCTGAAGACTTTTTTAGCAATCCGCAACATGAGCGCACCAAAGAGTTCCTTAGTCAAATTTTGCATTAAAATTTTTATATGCGGGTCAGCTACAAACAATTGACCCGCATATAAATGCCTTTTATAATGGTTTTAAGTTTATTCCTTTTTAATTAGGAGCGACCCTGTGGTCGAGTATTAGTTTGGCGAGTATTATGCCACTTATTTTAAACTATATTCGTGTAGTTTTCGCGTTTGTGATCTCTGCTTTTCTAATTGCCCCCGCCCATTCTCAAACTCTTGAGAGTGTTAAAAGTCGGGGTCATTTGGTCTGCGCTGCTTCTCAATCGCTTTCTGGTTTTTCCCAAAAAGATAATGAAGGTTTTTGGTCAGGGTTTGATGTTGATTTTTGTCGTGCAATATCAGCTGCTATTTTTGGAGACCCAGACAAGGTAGAATTTCGCTCTTATGACGGCGTAGCCAGATTCGCACCATTGCAACTAGGTGATGTAGATGTGTTCGTTCGTAATGGCACTTGGAATCTACAACGAGATAGTATTTTTCAGGTTAGATATGTCGGCACTTCTTTTTTTGATGGGCAGTCTTTTTTATTGGAAAAAAATCAAGGAGTAGTTTCTTCTTATGAATTAGACAATATATCAATATGCGTTATTGAGGGATCAGAAGAGCAGGCTAATCTCATTGATTTTTCATTCAAAAATCAGATTGAGTATAAGGAAGTTTTATACCAAAGTTATTCAGACTTGGCTTTGGCATATAATGGCAACCTATGTGATGTAGTTACAGCTTCAGCCTCTAAATTATATTCAATCATGCGCAACCTGCCTGACCCCTCACTCCATCAAATCCTGCCAGAGAGAATATCAAAACAGCCACTCGGCCCTGTTGTTCGCTTAGGTGATGATGATTGGTTTAATATTGTCCGTTGGGTATTATTTGGGTTGATAAATGCTGAGGAGCTGGGTGTGAACTCGCTTAGTGCAAGCTCTTTAGATGACATTAGAACTCCTCAAATTAGACGGTTGCTTGGTCTTGAGGCTGATTTTGGTCAGGCACTTGGTTTGCAGGCAGATTGGGTAAAAAATATGATTTCAACGGTTGGGAATTATAGAGAAATCTATGAGAGGAGTTTTGGCCCGCAAACTGGAGCAGACTTGCCAAGAGGGCAAAATGCACTATGGACTAGTGGCGGGTTATTATTCGCCCCTCCAATTCGCTAAACTAGGCTTTTTTATTGGCTGGGTTGACAATTGGCACTCCTTGAAGCGATCCCCATTGCGCCCAAGAGCCATCATATACTGCCATATTATCAATACCGTGAGTGGCTAGGGCGAGATTTAATATTGTAGCAGTAACACCAGAGCCACAAGTGCTTACAATAGGTTTATTTGGGTTAATTTCAGCTTCTTTAAGTCTAGTAAAAAATGCCTCTTTAGAAATAATTTCACCATTCTCAATTAAGTCTGCAAATGGTAGATTTTTTGAATAAGGAATATGTCCTCTTCTTAGCCCAATTCTAGGCTCATCAGCCTCACCCATAAATCTATCCCTTGGGCGCATATCAACTATCTGGACTTGATTTGTTTCATTTTTTAATAGTTTTGTAATTTTAAAAGCTGTGTAAATATACTCAGATTGCAGTTTTGCTTCAAATGTATTTGGCTTTATTCCTATATTGCCCCCTTGCATCTCAAAGCCTTCCTCCTCCCATCTTGTCAGTCCGCCAGCTAAAATATAAACATTTTTTGCTCCCATAATTCTAAAGTTCCACCACACTCTGGCCGATGAAAAAATTCCAACATTATCATAAATGACAATTCTATTTTTATGAGAAATTCCCATCTCTCCAACCTGCCTTGAAAACTGTTCTTCACTTGCAATCATATGAGGCAAATTACTCGTGCGATCAGCAATTTTATCTAGGTTAAAATAAACAGCATTTGGGATATGTTTTTGCAAATATTCTTTGTGTGCATTGCGTGCCATATTGGGCAGATACCAAGAGGCATCAATAATTTTTATATCTTCATCATTAAGGTGATTAGCTAGATATTTTGGAGTAATGAAAGGGTTATTTATTTGATTCATTTTTTTTAAAAAACCTTTTAACTATTTGAATTACATCTCTTATATGCCCTATAAAGTAGGAGAGAATAGCCGAGCAAATTGTGCAGCTATTCTAAACCAAAGCGGACGTTTTTTTAGCTCGTCTCTAGTAGTTGCGCTAGATTGTGAAAAATCGTCAATCAACATTTTCTCAATATTTGCAATCATTCTTTTATGAGTAAACCATAAAGTTACCTCAAAATTTATTGAAAAGGATCTATTATCAAAATTTACTGTGCCTACTCCAGCTATTTCATCATCAATTAAAATTATTTTTTGATGTAAAAATCCTTTATTATACCGATAAATAGGAATGCCGTGCTCGAGCATTTTATCTGCATGGGCGTAGCTTGCTAACCAAACCAATGTATGATCGGCTTTTTCAGGGAGCAAAATGCGAATTTCAACACCACGCAAAGCGGCACCATAAAGCGCTGTTTGCACGTCAACTCCTGGCACAAAATATGGGCTAACAATCCATAGGCGTTTCCTTGCGCGCGAAATTACTTCGCTAAAGGCAATCGCACAATCCTCTAACTTATCGGCAGGCCCTGTTGGCATAACCAAAACCGTTTCATCTCTTGGTTTTTCAATTTCTGGCAATCCAAAGTTAAGCTTTTCTCCTGTTGCCCACTCCCAGTCCTCACGAAATACTAATGCACAAGACAAAGCAGCTGGCCCATGAACACAGACATGGGTATCTCGCCAATGGCCAAATTTTGGATTTTCACCAAGATAATCAACCGAAATATTATGCCCGCCAACCCATGCTTTTTTATTATCCACCACTACGATTTTTCGGTGGTTGCGATAATTTATTCTCATGGGCCCATAAATACGTAGGAATTTATGTTGCTGATTAAAGGCGTTAACTTTTACGCCTGCTTGTTTTAGAGCAGAAATATAGCTTTTACTTAATTTAGAAGAGCCAATGTCATCATAAATCACCATGACATTTAAGCCAGCTTTTGCTTTTTCGATCAAAATCTGCGCAAGCCTATTACCTAATTTATCAGATTTAATAGTATAAAATTGTACTAAAATTATACTTTTAGCTTCACAAATACCAGCAAAAATAGAATCAAAAGTTGCTTGGCCATCTATTAACAATTCAGATTTATTGCCTCCTAAAAATGGCATTTGCGTAATATTAGATAATACTGGCCACTCAGAGCTAGTTATTTCATCGGCAATGCCCATTTCGCGTACTCTTTTTGCGCGGTTTTTACGCCCGCTAAAAGCCTGCAAAGCAGCATAGTCACCCATATATTTCCAGCCAAATGCAAGATATAAAAATGCTGTAGGAAATGGCAAGAATATCAATGATAACAGCCAAGCGATTGTTCCCTGTGCGGTGCGAGAAGTCATCAACTCGCGAATAGCACAAACCGCCGCTAGCGCATATAACATGATAAATAAAGCAGCTAAAATGCGAGAATCTTCAATTAAATTGAAATATATTTCGAACAAATATCTATTCCTCTGTAATAAATATTCCCTCAAGACTAACAGGTTTGTCGTTCTTTAGCCATGCTGGCACTGGCAGGTTTTTTGATTCCAAAAACTCTTTGTTAAATAGCTTGGATTGATAACGATTGCCATAATCGCAAAGCATCGTAACAATAGTATTTCCTGCTCCCATTTCGTTAGCCATTGCAACAGCGCCTGCAATATTGATTGCGCTTGAACCCCCAAGGCATATTCCTTCATGTTCAATTAAATCAAAAATATAGGGCAGGGCGCTTTGATCAGAAATTTGATAGGCATAGTCAACTGATAGGCCTTCAAGATTTTTTGTAATGCGCCCTTGGCCAATTCCCTCAGCAATTGATGAGCCGCTAGAGCTTAATTCTCCTTTGGCATAATAGCTATATAGCGCTGCACCTTTTGGATCTGCAATGCCAATTTTAATGTCTTTATTTCGTGATCTAAGGGCGCTCGTTACACCGCTAAGTGTGCCGCCAGAGCCAACCGAGCAGATAAAACCATCAATTTTACCTTCTAATTGCTGATAAATTTCAGGGCCAGTTGTTTCTTCATGTGCTGCCCTGTTTGCTATATTATCAAATTGATTTGCCCAAATCGCTCCCTCAGGAAGGGTTTTGTTGAGTTTTTCTGCTAGTCTTTGTGAAAATCTTACAAAATTATTTGGGTTTTTATATGGAACAGCAGGGACTTCAACTAACTGCGCTCCCAATAGCTTAATAGCGTCTTTTTTCTCTTGGGATTGTGTATCAGGAATAACAATAACTGTTTTATAACCCAAAGCATTAGCAACCATGCTAAGGCCAATGCCAGTATTGCCAGCCGTTCCTTCAACAATAGTGCCGCCAGGTTTTAGCCTACCGCTCTTTTCTGCATCGCGAATAATATAAAGCGCCGCACGATCTTTTACAGATTGGCCAGGGTTTAAAAACTCGGCTTTTCCTAAAATTTCACAACCCGTAAGTTCAGAGATACGATTAAGACGAATAAGTGGAGTATTGCCAATAGCGCCAATAATATTTTTTAGATAAGCCATTAAGAATCCAAAATTTTGTCATCATTTATTGTGTTAAGTTTTTCATCAAACTTCTTATAAAGCAAGAAAACAATAAATTTTTGGATATTTAAAAATTGGCTCCCCGGGTAAGACTCGAACTTACGACAAGTCGGTTAACAGCCGACTGCTCTACCAACTGAGCTACCGGGGAACAATGGTATGGCTTTTATATTTTCATATAAAGCGAGCTTCATTTAGCGGTTTTGTTCTCGCTTGCCAAGCCAAAAAATGCATCGAAGGGCAAGTTGGTGCATTTTTTAGCTTTTTAGCCGTTTTGTGCAAGCAATTATATCATAAATATCATTGATATTCTGACTTGGATCCAATCCATCATCAGACTTTATTTCCATTTCAATGGCTTTTAATGATTTTAGCAGACCTTTAATGCCAAATTTGCTGACTTCATCGAATCGCTTTGGCAAGTCTTTAATAGAGGAAAGCCGCCATAATGCATTGGTGGGGTATATCTGTCCCTCATATTTGGCAATCACTACATCAATATCCTTGTCTAACAACTCAAATGCCAACTTATAAAACTCAGGAGGAAATAAAACACTATCAACAGCTAAAGACATTAAAAATTCTGATTTTGTATTATTTTTAACTAGATAATCAACCCCAGCAACAATTCCAGCGAGTGGACCTTTTTGTTCTATTTCACCACTTCCTAAATCTTTTATAGCTACCCAATTAGGGCTAAGGTCAAAAAATTCCTTTGATGTAGAGCCAGTCGAGATTATTCTTTCGCCATTAGAATCAGATAATGAGTTTTTTGCTCGTTGTAAAAGACTCACCCTACCAATTTTCAAATTAGCTTTAAGAACCCCGCCAAGCCGCTTTCCCTTGCCACCTGCAAGAATTACACTAGCAATTTGTTTACCCATCTTTTTTCCTAAATAGTGAATAGTAAGAAACGTGACCAACTATAGAGTGAATAAGACAGAGCAACAATATAGCTCAGGAGTTTTACTTTATTTGTCTTTGCGAACTGAAGCTAGCCTACTGGCATAATGAGCTACCTCTGCGCCTGTCTTTGCGAGGAGCGAAGCGACGAAGCAATCCAGACCGCAGTGAACAACTTAAAGTTTATAGATTGCCACGCTTTTATTGATGATTACAAAGGCGGCCGAGAAATTTCGTTTCATTTTGGCTCGTCATGCTAATTTCGGTGCGCCCCGCGAGATATAATAAAGGCGGGGGTGTCGGGGACGGGAGCGCAAGCGACCAACGGCGACAAGAATAAAAGAATGGAGGCCACGTCCGGAATCGAACCGGAGTAGACGGATTTGCAATCCGCTGCGTAACCACTCCGCCACGTGGCCTCATTGATAGATTGGTGTTGTATTTAAGTTATTTCATAATTTCAAGCTAGTATTTTAATACTATCATTATAAGCTGGTATATAATAATAAATAAGTTAACATATTGCTCTTGCAACTTGACCATGTTGGGGATATTTAGCAATCAAGAATAAAACTAACAAAAGGTGAGTTTCGTGAAAGAGGATTTTGCAAAAGCACGAAAAATAATGGTCGACAATCAAATTCGTCCTGTTGGAGTTACCAATTATGCTCTGCTGGATAGTTTGGGGAAAATACCTCGCGAAAAATTTGTTCCAGAAAACAGAGTAAGCCTTAGTTATTGTGATTCAGATCATAAATTATCAGAATCTGGGCGTTATTTGATGTCGCCGGCTTCATTTGCTCGCCTTGCTCAATTGGCTGATGTGAAACAAAATGAGATTATACTATTAGTTGGTTGCGGCACAGGGTATTCTGTTGCGGTGCTATCAGGCCTTTGTAGCGCTGTTTTTGGTATTGAAGATGATGAAGAGCTTGTAAAGAAAGCTGAGAGTGTTTTGGCAGACTTAAATATCGGAAATAGTGCAGTTTTAACAAAAGACCTTTCAAAAGGCGTGCCATCAGAAGCGCCCTTTGATTTAATTTTAATTGAGGGAGAGGTTGATAGCGTGCCATCAGCGTTGTTATCTCAATTGCGAGACGGCGGGCGTTTAGTTGCAGTTATTAAAGATGGTGCAATTGGTAAGGCCAGTGTATTTGTTAAGTCTGGCAAGGATGTTTCTCAAAGAATAGGGTTTGATGTAAAAATTCCATCACTCTCTTTAGGTCAAGATAGAGCGCAATTCGCACTTTAGAGTCTAGAATTAGTAAAACGATATGTGATTTCACTTAATCTGTTGCAAATCTGTCACCGATTAATAAATTTTCCACAGATGATTTAAATCATCTTGTTAGCGCTATTGTGACTTCTATCTAAAGAAGCATATATATAGGTGCCTTGGAGAGTTGAGTATGACAAGAAAATTTTTATCAAAAACATATATTGCGGCGTTTTTTTTGGTTGCGGTTTCTAGTGTAGCTAAAGCAGAAACTCTGCAAGAGGCGCTTGAGGCTACTTATGTTAATAATCCGCAAATCGCAGCGGCTTTGTTAAGTGTTAAAGCCTCTGCTGAGGATATAGCAATCCGCAAAGCAGGCAAACTGCCTTCAATAAACGCCTCAGCGGATCTATCTCACTCTTGGGTTGCTAGTTCTGGAGTGGTGAGCACGCCTGTTTCTGGCTCAATTGGATTGTCTTATTCTCAAGTTCTGTTTGATAACTTAAGAACCGATGCACAAGTTGAGCAGGCTCGCGCCTATACTGAGGTTGCTTCTCATTCATTGCGCAATTCCATACAAAACGTATTGCTTTCTGCTGCCACGTCTTATCTTGATGTTGTGCGCGAAACTAAATTTGTTCAATTGCGCGCAGATAATGTGGCCTTTTATCAGGCTCAGGTTCGCTCAGCAAAAGATCGTTTGCAAATTGGCACTGGCACAAAAACTTCTGTCGCTCAGGCTGAAACTAGATTAGCGCAAGGTATTGCCTCTTATAAATCTGCAATAAATAATTTGAAATCTGCTCAAGCCTCTTATCAGCGTTGGGTTGGGCACAAACCACAAAATCTTAGCCTTTCTTATGACTTTGCTGGGCTGCTTCCTCGCTCAATGGACGATGCACAAAATCAGGCTGATAGATTACACCCTGCAATTCTTTCTGCAAAAGCACAATTAAGAGCTGCCCAGTCAGCATCAGATGTCGCAAAGGCGGCTTTTGGGCCAACACTGCAACTGATTGGCAATATTGGTGGATCGCATAGTTTTACAACTGGGACAACCACACCAAGTGCTACAGTAAAAATTTCACTTAATGTGCCAATTTATCAAGGTGGAGCAATGGGCGCTTCTGTTCGTAAAGCTAATCTTAACCAGATTAAAAGCGAAATAGACGTGTTAAATGCACGAGATCAAGTAAGAGCGGCTGTGGTTTCCTCTTGGAGTGGGGTGCAAAATGGACAGGCACAAATTGATGCAGCACGTTCGGCTGTCTATTCAAGTAATCAGGTTTTACAAGGTGTGATTGAGGAGCGAAATGTTGGGCAAAAGACAACATTGGATGTGTTAAATGCCCGCGCTGAGTTAACCTCAGCTAGAGAAGCAGAAATTAGCGCAACAACCAGTAAGTTAGTGGCTTCTTTTTCTCTTTTGTCGGCTTCAGGTCGTTTGTCTGCATCTGATTTAGGGCTTAGAGTAGAGGTAAGAACTGGGGCAGGCTATGCGAAAAAAGTTGAAGATGTCTGGCAGGATTTGCGTGCGTTAACTAATTAAAACCAACTAAATGTTGAGTAAATATTAGATAAATGCCAACCAATGCTTGTTTTATAGGTATTTTTTTGCCGTTTACATATAAAATTACATAAATTTCATTGTTTCGTTTCGCATTTTCAATAATCATTGTTAAACTTATTTATCGAATCAGATGTTGTGGATATTTTATTTGTTGGCTCGATTTAAATAATAATTTGAGCCAATGTAAAAATACTCGATGCTTGATCCTGGTATCTGCGTATTTGTAACGATTAAAAGTAATTTAGGAGATGATTTATATGGGGAAAGCTGCGGCAACCGAGCCTTCGATGGACGATATTCTCTCTTCTATACGCCAAATAATCTCAGATGATGATGTTCCACCAGATTCAGCTGATAGCACAGTTAATGATGAGGCATTGGACGAAGTAACAACCTCTGATGAGATGGAAGATGTTGCTCTAAAGCTAACATCTGATCAAATTGTTGAAGAAACTCAAGAAACTCAAGAAACTATTGATGAAATTCAAACTAGCACTGAAAATCTTATTGACGAAAGCCTTGAGTCTGAAATTGATATAGATGAATCTGAAATTGACGAGGCCACGCCAGCTATGGTTTTGACCGACGATATTTCTTTTGAAAATGAAGAAACACTAGATGAACCAGAAGTTAATATTTCAAGTACTTTGCCAGACCCAGATTTAAGCTCTGATATGACAGAAAAATTACTTGAGCCAGCAACCGATGCAGCAGTTGCAAATGCTTTTGCAAAACTTGGCAATTTGGGCTTTTCAGACAAAGATTTAACAATTGAAAATATGATAAGAGAAATGCTTCGCCCAATGCTTAAGGTTTGGTTAGATGAAAATCTTCCCTCTGTGGTTGAAACCATGGTTCGTAAAGAGATAGAGCGGCTATCTCGCGGCGCTTAAAAATCCCTAATTATAGCTTGGGTGGTTGACTTTTTTCTCTCATGCTTGTTTTTAATTAAATGATTTTTGAATTTAATATCAAAGTGGTTTTGCCGCTTTGGTTTTTACCATGTGAGTATTTTAATGATTGAAAAAAACTACGAATCCAAAAGTGCCGAAAAGCAAACCTATCGTCTTTGGGAAGAGCAGGGGCTGTTTAAGGCTGGTGCTGGCGCAAAACAGGGTGCAACACCGTTTTCAATCGTAATTCCGCCGCCAAATGTCACTGGCTCATTACATATTGGTCATGCGCTTAATAACACAATTCAAGATATTCTAATTCGCTTTGAGAGAATGCGAGGCAAAGACGTGCTTTGGCAACCAGGTATGGATCATGCTGGCATTGCTACGCAAATGGTAGTTGAGCGTCAATTAGCTGAGCAGGGCTTGCCGAGCCGTAAAGAGATGGGGCGCGAGGCTTTTATTGAAAAAGTCTGGCAATGGAAAGAGGAAAGCGGCGGCACGATATTTAATCAGTTGCGCCGTCTTGGTGCGTCGTGTGATTGGTCGCGTGAGCGTTTTACGATGGACGAGGGCTTATCAAAAGCCGTTGTGAAGACCTTTGTTGATCTACATAAAAAGGGCTTGATTTATAAGGACAAACGTCTGGTGAATTGGGACCCTGTTTTTCAAACTGCAATTTCTGATCTTGAGGTTGAGCAAAAAGATGTCAATGGTCACATGTGGTCGTTTGCCTATCCTTTGGTCGATGGTGAAGTTGACGGCATAAGCGAAATTGTTATTGCCACCACTCGCCCCGAAACCATGCTTGGTGATGGTGCGGTGGCGGTTCACCCAAGCGATGAGCGTTATAAAAATCTGATTGGCAAAATGGTGCGCCTACCGATTGCCGAACGTGAAATTCCAATCATTGCCGATGAATATCCCGATCCTGAATTTGGCACTGGTGCGGTGAAAATTACTGGGGCGCATGATTTTAATGATTTTGAAGTCGCACGCCGCAATAATATTCCGCTTATTCCTTTAATGGATAGCGAGGCGAAAATGATTGTCACGCCTGAAAATAATGTGCCTGAACATTATAAAGGGCTTGATAGATATGATGCACGTAAATTGGTGCTGAAAGAGATTAAAGAGCTTGGTTTTTATCGTGGCGAGGAAGAAAAAGTAATTGCCCAGCCGTTTGGTGATAGATCTGGCGTGGTGATTGAGCCAATGTTGACAGAGCAATGGTATGTTGACGCTGAAAAACTAGCAAAGCCAGCACTTGCATCAGTTAAAGAGGGGCGCACGAACTTTGTCCCCGATAATTGGAAAAACACCTATTATCACTGGATGGAAAATATCCAGCCATGGTGTATTTCTCGCCAATTATGGTGGGGGCATCAAATTCCTGCTTGGTATGGGCAAGATGGTGAGATTTTTGTTGCCTCTAGTGAAGAGGAAGCGCAACAGCTTGCTGATAAGCATTATGGTAAACCAGTTGAAATAAAGCGTGATCCAGATGTGCTTGATACGTGGTTTTCATCAGGCCTATGGGCTTTTTCAACGCTTGGCTGGCCAGACGACACAGAAGAGCTTAAGAAATATTACCCCACTTCCGTTCTTGTAACAGGCTTTGATATTATCTTTTTCTGGGTTGCCAGAATGATGATGACCTCGCTTGAATTTATGGATAAAGAGCCGTTTGAAACCGTTTATGTTCATGCGCTTGTGCGTGATGAGCAGGGGCAGAAAATGTCTAAAAGCAAGGGCAATGTAATTGATCCGCTTGAGCTTATTGATGCTTATGGGGCTGATGCAACTCGCTTTACTTTGGCGGCAATGGCGGCACAGGGTAGGGACATTCGCCTCTCTTTGCCACGAGTTGAGGGCTATCGAAATTTTGTTACAAAAATTTGGAATGCTGCACGGTTTTTAGAGATGAATGATTGTAAGCGAATTGCAGGGTTTGATCCTAAATCGGTAAAAAACCCGCTTAATCAATGGATAATTGGTGCGGCGGCAAGAGCGGTTGCCGATGTCACCAGAACGATTGAGGAATATCGATTTAACGAGTCCGCAAATGCTTCTTATGAATTCGTTTGGAACAGATTTTGCGATTGGTATATCGAATTAGCCAAACCATTATTTGGCGGTGAAGATGAAGAAGCAAAGGCAGAAACTCGTGCAACTGCGGCCTTTGTGCTAGATCAAATTCTCAAATTACTGCACCCATTCATGCCATTTGTAACCGAAGAATTATGGGCGCAAACAGCGCAAGATGGACTGCCACGTGATAAGATGCTGATTATTTCCGCTTGGCCAGAATTAGGTGGCTTAGAAAATGAAAATGCTGATAAAGAAATAAGCTGGCTAATAGATTTAATAACTGCCATTCGCTCAACTCGTGCAGAAATGAATGTGCCAGCAAGTGCAAAAATTCCTCTGCATATCATTGGTGCAAATGAGGAAACAAAAGCAAAAGTAAACTCTCAAGAACCAGCACTTAAACGTCTGGCAAGACTCCAAAATATCGAGTTCACTGATAGTGTGCCAACAAACTCAGCGCAACTCGTGCTTAATGAAGCAACTTATGCGTTACCGCTTGGTGATGTGATTGATCTTGACGTTGAAAAAGCTCGCTTGAATAAGTCGATGACAAAGCTAGAGAATGAAATTGCAGGAGTAGATAAAAAACTCTCAAATGAGCATTTCACCTCAAAAGCCCCAGAGCATGTAATTGAAGACCAGCGCAAACGCAAAAGAGAAGCTAGTGAAAAGCTTGATAAATTAGCTATTGCCTTGGGTAGGTTAAGCTAGATAAGTAGCTAATAAATTACAGTAATTTCATAGATGTTATCCACATAGATAATTTAAATGATTTTTATTATAGTCAAATATCTCTCATTGGGCTAATCTAATCTTTAAGCAAAAAAAGCTTACAAACAATAGCGTCTTTTTAAAGGGTAATAATATAATAAAATAGGGAAACAATAAAAAGACACAAAGTATTTTCTGGGAGGAAAAAATATGAAAGAACTAAAAAAACTATTAGTAACGTCAACGGCTGTAGCTACAATGTTAATAGGGGGCGCTATTGTCGTCAGCTCACCAGCTTTATCGCAAGACTGCGAGCGTGGTAGTCTCGATGCAGCCTATTGCGATACCAATTTCGACCTAACAGCCGATCTGCCTACTGATCCTAAAGACTGGGTTAATCCAGACACTATCATCTTCACCTATACTCCAGTTGAGGATCCAGCAGTTTATGCCAGCATCTGGGAAGGTTTTGTAGATCACATGGCAGAGGTTACTGGCAAAAAAGTAGTTTTCTTTCCAGTCGATTCCAATGCAGCCCAGCTAGAAGCTATGCGTTCTGGTCGTTTGCATGTTGCAGGTTTTAATACAGGCTCTAACCCAATTGCTGTTAACTGTGCTGGTTTTGTGCCTTTTGGTATGATGGCGAAAAATGATGGTTCTTTTGGTTATGAGATGGAAATCATTGTTCCAGTAGACTCTGATATGCAATCACCTTCTGACATCAAAGGAAAAACTCTGGCCTTTACATCTCCAACATCTAATTCTGGCTTCAAGGCACCTTCAGCGATCCTGAAAGGTGAATTTGGCTTGGTAGCTAATGAAGACTATGACACAGCATTTTCAGGTAAACATGATAACTCAATTTTGGGTATTTACAATGGTGATTATGAAGTGGCAGCGGTTGCCAACTCTGTTCTAGAGAGACTGATACGTCGCGGCGGTGTTATTGAAGAAGACAAAATTCGGACAATTTACAAGTCCCAGACTTTCCCAACCACAGGGTATGGGGTTGTTTACAATCTTGATCCAACTCTTACAGCTAAGATTAAGACTGCATTTTGGACTTATGAGTGGGACGATAATTACAAGGCAGAATTCAAAAAGGCTGATCGTTTTATTGGTATCAGCTACAAGACCGACTGGTCAGTTATTCGCCAGATCGATGCAGCTAATGAAGTAAGCTACGAGTGCAAATAATGTGCTGATATAAAATAAGCAGCCAGATCACAAAGGAAATTCGTGAGCTGGCTGCTCTTTACAACTAATATAAACATAAAATAAAATTTCTAAAAAATTTGACTGGAGGATTTATGCTGCGTCTTGAGGGATTGGGCAAACGGTACAAAACTGGCGATGATGCGCTCAAAAGCGTTGATTTGGAAATACCTGATGGACAGGTAATTGCGTTAATTGGCCCATCAGGTGCGGGCAAATCAACCTTAATTCGCTGCATCAATCGACTTGTGGAACCAACCCGAGGAAAGGTCTATCTAGGCGATCTAGAATTGACCTCTCTGTCATCTAGAGAGCTTAGAAAAGCTCGCCGTCGCATGGGTATGATTTTTCAAGAATACGCTCTAGTCGAACGATTAACAGTAATGGAAAATGTGCTTTCTGGTCGATTGGGTTATGTCGGTTTTTGGCAGGCATTTTTACGCAAATTTCCAAAAGATGATATTCGTGAGGCTTATCGTTTGCTTGACCGTGTCGGAATGATGCATATGGCAGATAAGCGAGCAGATGAATTATCTGGCGGCCAGCGCCAAAGAGTGGGCATATGCCGTGCGCTAATTCAACACCCTGAATTATTGTTGGTCGATGAGCCTACCGCAAGTCTGGATCCAAAAACTTCACGCCAAATCATGCGGCTTATAAATGAATTGTGCGAAGAGCGAGGTCTTGCAGCAATTATTAACATTCACGATGTGTTGCTGGCTCAAATGTTCTCGCAGCGTATTGTTGGTCTTAAAGAGGGTGTTATTGTTTATGATGGGCCGCCCGATGGTCTCACGCCTGATGTCTTGACCGAAATTTACGGTGAAGAAGATTGGGAAGCTACCATCGATGAAGTAGTTGAAGATGAGGATGAAGACGAGGCGGTAACATGAACACCACCAACTCGCAAACGTCCTCATATAGCGATTACTGGAAGCGTCCTCACTTTATCAAGAGAGCATGGCTACGATGGTTATTGATGGTTGGTTTTGCTATATATCTTGCCCTCGCTTTGGGTACGATGGATATAGACTGGGAGAGGGCTTGGGAAGGCCTTCCACGTGGACAGAGGTTTATCCAAGCGTTTTTTCCTCCAAATTTTGCTGATAATCGAGGTGTCGTGTTTGATGGCATTATGGAAAGCATTTGGATGGCAATTAGTGCGACTATTTTTGGGATAATATTATCTATTCCTATTGGGCTTGGTGCAGCGCGTAATCTATCTCCTGCTTGGGTCTATTTCCTGTGTCGCGGAATTATTGCCTCCTCACGTTCTTTTCCTGAAATTATCATGGCTATATTTGCGGTTAAGTTATTTGGTTTTGGCCCATTTGCTGGGTTTGTTGCCTTATCAATCGGCACTATAGGATTTTTTGCCAAACTACTGGCAGAAGATATAGAAGTAATGAACGCATCACAAGCTGAAGCGGTTAAGGTGACTGGATCAAGCTGGTTTCAGTGGATCAATTATGCAATCCAACCCCAAGTGATGCCACGCATGATTGGTCTTGCAATGTATCGCTTGGATATCAATTTTCGTGAAAGTGCCGTGATCGGCATTGTTGGCGGAGGTGGTATTGGTGCTACCCTTAATACCTCATTCAGCAGATATGAATTTGACACGACTGCGGCCATACTGATTATTATTATCGTTATTGTCATGGTGCTTGAATACATCTCTGGTTACCTAAGAAAGTGGGTGCAATAATGCCAATAATTGAAACAAAAGACGGCCCCTTATGGAAGCGTCGCACTCTCAAACAATCTCTTGCCAGGTTGTTCTGGTGGACAGTTGGTTTGATTGTCGCAGCAATTGCTTGGAAGCTTATTTCGGATAAAACCCACTGGTATTTTGTGCAAAGTGCGCCCAAAGAAGCTAGTGATATTGTCTCTCGCATGATGCCGCCAGACTGGAGTTATATGGATAAATTGTGGCTACCTGTATGGGAGACTATAAATATTGCTACGCTTGGCACATTGATTGCCATGTTGATTTCCATACCAGTAGCATTTATGGCAGCTAGAAACACCACACCCCATCCGCTGGTAAGGGCATTTGCGCTTTTTATCACGGTGACATCACGTTCAGTCAATTCGCTCATCTGGGCATTGATATTAGTGTTCATTTTAGGGCCAGGTGTTCTAGCAGGTACTATTGCGATCGGCTTAAGATCCATAGGTGGGTTTTCTAAGCTACTTTATGAAGCAATTGAAGAAATCAATCCAGTTCAGGTGGAGGCTATTGAGGCCACTGGGGCTAGCCGTCTGCAGCAGATAGTTTATGCCATTGTGCCGCAGGTATTACCAACCTTTGTTGGTGTTGGAGTTTTTCGTTGGGACATCAACGTGCGTGGCTCAACCATTCTTGGCCTTGTAGGGGCGGGGGGCATTGGATTGCAGCTGAGTGGCTCAATTAACACTCTTGCATGGACTCAGGTTTCGATGATCCTGCTGGTGATATTGCTTACGGTGATAATTTCTGAATGGATATCTGCAAAGGTACGTGGAGCGATTATATAGTAAGTTGATAGAAAAGCCCGACTGAAGATCTCAGTCGGGCTTTTGTTAAAACTAGTCATAAAACCGTTACATATCCGCAACAGTTAGGCAAAAATATTTCCTAAATAGCTCTAACCCTAGTTTGTGACACAATCTCTCATTAAACAAAGTTTGATAAATTTTCATTTTGCTCTTGCGCCGTTCTGTGTGTTCGATAAAAACATCACAAAGATGATATTGAACAATCACACTTCGGGGGAATAAAATATGTGTAATAAAAATAAATTTGATAAAGCAAAACTGCCAAGCCGTCATGTTACAGAAGGGGCGGCACGTGCGCCGCATCGCTCTTATTATTATGCGATGGGTTTAACCTCTGAGCAAATTCATCAGCCGCTTGTTGGAGTTGCCACTTGTTGG
>Ga0256839_1002923_pt1 | contig 18322 bp, 11 predicted proteins | sample 354166metaG_FD_185968 | JGI IMG/M metagenome (GOLD analysis project Ga0256839, IMG submission 185968) | Hydrothermal vent microbial communities from Mid Atlantic Ridge, Atlantic Ocean - 354-166 | ecosystem: Environmental > Aquatic > Marine > Hydrothermal vents | place: Atlantic Ocean: Mid... | reverse complement strand
AGTGTTTCATGACCACATAGCCGGATACTTCGGGAGGATGTTGCCGAGAGAAAATTAAAATGAGAGGCTTGTGTTTGGGCTTAGAGCCCTGATTGATGTGCAAGACGTAGAGCGGCCGTCCTTGTAGGCTTTCGCCAAAAGTTTCCCAACGCACAGCCGGGTGGATATTCATGCGGCTGCACCATGCTGCTACGTGGCTGCTGTTTTGTATGGCTTGCCCGGCCAACCAAAGGTAGTTGGTGTCTAGCGATAGCTGTAGGGTAACATAAGTGCTGTCCTCGCCCCAACTGAAGCGACTGGAGTCAAGAGCTTGCCAAAACTCACCGTTGTAGCTGACCTTAGGCCAATAGCGGTGTTTGGTTTCTCGATAGCGCAATTGCAAATAAATGGAGGTGTCTCGGCTTGCTCTGAGGCGAAAGGCATACCAGGGGCTTTGGTTGATGGGGGTGTTCTCCGGCAAAATGAGTGCTTGAAAGCTGCCGCTGCTGTCGTCGTAGTAAAAGTCGTTGAGTCGGGCTCCGTCAAAGAGGTTGTCGGCTTCTATACCGTTTGGCGTGCGGTAAACCTTCTTTTCCTGGTAGGCTATGGGGCGCGTATGGGTGTCCACGGGTTCGGGGAAATCGAGATTTTGTGCTTGGCGATGGAGGCTGCAGGCGGAGAGAAAGAGTAGAGCCAGGCAGGAGACCAAAAGGCATTTTTTCATAAACTGAATGGATTGTTCCGGTTTTGAATGTTCTGTCCGATGCCCAAAGGTACGACTTTGTGTTTTTGTTCAGCAAAAATGCTTTATTTTGCCGGGCATCAAAACCACTCATTTATGCCCGCTCAAACTGTTTTGCTTACCGGTGCAACCGGCTTTTTAGGGTCTTACCTGTTAAAGGAGCTTTTGGCAGCCGATTATGCAGATGTGCGTGCCCTGCGCCGCCCCAATAGCAAGATGGATTTGTTGAATGGGGTGGCGGGGAAGGTACATTGGTATGAAGGCGATATCGCCGACATCGATTTTTTGGCGGAAGCCATGCAAGGTGTAGAAGCAGTGTTTCATGTGGCGGCTTTGGTGTCCTTTTTGCCCAAAGACAAAAAGCGCTTGTACGAGGTAAATGTAAAGGGTACGGCTAAGGTCGTGAATGCAGCGCTGGCTGCGGGGGTGAAAGACTTTATCCACGTGAGTTCTACGGCAGCGCTGGGCAGAAGTGAGCAGGGGCGACCCATCACTGAAGACACAGCATGGGATGAGGCTCCGTACAACACCAATTATGCACACAGCAAGTATCTGGCAGAGCTGGAAGTCTGGCGTGGGCAGGAAGAGGGCTTGCAAGTAGCTGTGGTCAATCCGGCTGTTATCGTTGGAGCCGGCAGACCGGAGGAGGGTACCATGCGCTTTTTTTCCCGCGTGAAAAGGGGCATGTCTTTTTACCCGCCCGGGACTACCGGCTTTGTGGATGTGCGCGATGTGGCGCGTTTTATGCGACTCATCTACGAAGGGGGCAGGCGTGGAGAACGCTTTATCCTCAGTGCTGAAAACCTGACGTACAAAAAATTTTTTGACCTCATTGCCGATGCTTTGGGCGTAAGCCCGCCTTCTCGTTTGGTAACGCCCTTTTTGAAAGAATTGGCCTGGCGCCTGGAAGGCTTGCGGGCTAAGCTGCTCTTTAGAGAGCCTTTCCTTACCCGCGAGACAGCTAATACGGCCATGAGCACCTGGTTGTACGACAACAGCCGTTCTTTAACGGTAAAGGGTTTTCGCTATACTCCTATAAGAGAAAGCATAGCGGAAACAGCTCGACATTTTCTCAAAAGTGAAAGAAAAAACTGAACTTTGCGCCCAACTGCACACAAAGTTGAAGTAAGGCTGCATATCATCTCTGCTTTGTAGGTAGAACGGATGAATCGCCTTTCGGCAAATCCCCCCACATTCCTTTACCAACTTAAATTTTGTTTTATGAGACGAAAAACGTTGTACTTATCGCAAACCAATTTGAGCGTTACCGGCCGTTCCAAATTCTTATTCCTCAGCCGTTTCTTGGTTTTGGTATCGGCCTTTTTCTTCCTCTCCTCTTTGCAGGCGCAGGTTACTACGGCATCGCTAAAGGGGCGTGTTACCGACCAAAACGGCCAACCTTTGATAGGCGCCACCGTCGTAGCTGTTCACACGCCTTCGGGCTCACAGTACGGGACCACCACACGCGATGATGGCGGCTATGACCTGCCCAACTTGCGCGTCGGTGGGCCTTATGAAATCACGGCCAGCTATGTGGGGTATAAGACCCAAACCTTTACGGGCATTTCACTCAAACTGGCTCAAAAACTGGAGCTTAACTTTCAATTGCCCAGTGAAGCCGTTCAATTGGAGACCGCTACCGTAACGGCTCAAAGCGACCCCATCCTCAACAACGAACGAACGGGGGCTTCGACCAACATCGATGAAGAGGTCTTGAAAAACCTGCCTTCCATTTCCCGCTCTGCTGCCGATTATTATCGACTGACGCCCTCTTCCGACGGAAATTCCTTTGGCGGGCGCAACGACAAGATGAACAACTTTACCCTCGATGGCTCCATCTTCAACAACCCCTTCGGCCTGGATGCCGCCACGCCGGGTAGCCAGGCTTCTGCCCAACCGGTTTCTTTGGATGCCATCGATCAAATTCAGGTCAACATCGCACCTTACGACGTTACCCAGGCGGGCTTTACCGGAGCCGCTATCAATGCCGTAACCAAATCGGGTACCAATGAATTTAAAGGTACGGTCTTTTCTTTTTACAGGAATCAAGACCTCACCGGCTCCAAAGTGAGCGGGGAAAAAATCTTTGTTCCGGATTTAACTCACCTCCAGGCCGGCTTTAGCCTGGGTGGCCCCATCGTCAAAGACAAGCTGTTTTTCTTCGTCAATGCCGAGATAGAGCGTCGGGCTGATTTGGGCTCGAACTTCCTGGCAGCCAGGCCGGGCTTGGAGGGCGAGCGGGTATCTCGCGTGGAGGCCTCCGACCTGGAATTGGTCTCCCGGGTGTTGCGCGACAGCTTCGGTTATGAAACCGGCCCTTATGAAAATTACCAACATCGCACCGACAACCAAAAGGGTATCATCAAACTGGACTGGAACATCAACCAAAACCACACCCTGACGGCGACGTACAACTTCCTGGATGCCACCAAAGAAAAACCGGCCCACCCGGAAGCCATAGGTCGTCGCGGACCTGATGCCATTACCCTGCAGTTCTTCAACTCGGGTTATGCCATTCGCAACTTGTTGCACTCGGGCATCGTAGAGGTGAAATCCATCTTTGGAAACAAGATGTCCAATAACCTGCAAGTGGGTTATACCGCTTTTCGCGATTCGCGCCGCCCCTTCTCAGATCCCTTCCCCGTCATCAACATCAACAAAGACGGCGTGCGCTACATCGTGGCGGGGCATGAGCCTTTTTCCATCCACAACCGCTTGAATCAAGACGTCTATCAGCTTACCGACAACTTCAACATCTATTTCGGTAGCCACACCTTTACGATAGGAACTTCTTTCGAAAAATTCGAGTTCGACAATTCCTTCAACCTGGGGGTTTACGATCCCTTTGGTTTTGTCGGAGGAACTTTTGGTCCGGGTTTTGAAAGCGTGCAGGCCTTTGTCGATTCGGTCAACTCCGGTTATATCGGCCAAGCCGTAGCTTATGCCCAATCCGTTTACGAGCAAAACGGAGGTGATGAAGGCGCATTGGGCGAGGGCTGGGCTTTGGCAGAAACCAATGTCGGGCAATGGGCCTTTTATGTCCAGGACGAGTGGGATGTTTCGGACAAGCTCACACTTACTGCAGGGCTTCGTATCGATAAACCGCTTTATTTCGATACGCAAGAAAAAATCCGGGAAAACATCGAACGCCAGTGTTGTTACGATCCCGATGTGGATTATTTTGAACCGGACGGCACAGTCATTCGCTTTGATCATACCCAGCTGCCTTCCGGCAAACCACTCTTCTCGCCCCGGCTGGGCTTTAACTATGACCTCAAAGGCGACAACAGCTCGCGCCTGCGCGGAGGTACCGGTCTGTTTACAGGGCGTTTCCCCTTTGTCTGGCTGGGCAATCAGGTGGCCAACCCGAATTTCTGGTTCTATTGCATTACCCACCCCAACTTCCGCTGGCCTCAGGTATGGCGCTCCAACCTGGGCTGGGATGCCGATCTGAATGGTTGGATTGTCTCTACCGATGTGGTCTATACCAAAGACATCTACGCCATGATGGTGCGCAATTACGGCATCAAGCCGCCCAGTGGCCAACTGCAAGGCGTGGACAACCGCCCCATTTACACCGCTGCAGATCGCAATGCACAATATGGCAATGACGCCTATGTCTTTACCAACACCAACATCGGCTATACCTTCAATGTGAGCGTCCAATTGCAACGTCGCTGGAGCAACGGCTTGTTTACCAGCCTGGCTTACAGCTACCTCGATGCCAAAGATGCCAGCTCTATCCCCGCCGAAATTTCCAGCGATGCCTTCGCGAGAAATCCGGCTCTAAACCACGTAAACGAAGCCGTTCTGGCTCCTTCCCGCTACGGAAACAAACACCGCATTGTAGGATCCGCCTACAAGACCTTCTCGTATGCCGAAGGGAAAATGTCCACTTCCGTAGCGCTGTATATGGAATATACCCAGGGTGGCCGCTTTAGCTATACCTATTCGGGCGATATCAATGGCGACGGCTCGGGCCTGAACGATCTGATCTATATTCCTACGGAGGACGAACTCAACCAAATGACCTTTTCCGGCTCGCCGGAAGAGCAGGAAGCCCAGCGTCGGGCTTTCTCCGAGTACATCGCTCAAGACGAGTACCTCAGTGCCCATCGCGGAGAGTATGCCGAGAAGTATGCCATCCTCAGCCCCTGGTACTCCACCTGGGACATGCGCATCCTGCAAAACTTCAAACTGGCAAGCACGAATCTGCAGCTGAGCATGGACATCTTGAACGTGGGCAACCTCATCAATTCCAATTGGGGCGTTCGCCGGTACCCGACCAACACCCAGCCCGTGGGTGTCTCTGTGGACGGTAGCGGTAACCCCACCTACAGCTTTGACCCCGCTCAAAAAAGCACCTTCACCGACGACTTTAGCCTGCTTTCCCGCTGGCAAATCCAGTTCGGTGTGCGCCTGAGCTTCTAAATCGGCTTTCGAGCGGAGCTGCTGCATGCAGCAGCTCCGCTTACAAAGCTTCGATCACTTTCCGCAACTTCTCTCTGACAACTGAAGCCGTCTCTCCCAGCTGATCGTTAGCTATGGCTTGCATGGATGCTACGGGATCCACAGCTGATACCTCTACTACGCCTTCACTTTTCTCTTGCAAAATCAGGTTGCAGGGCAGCATCAAGCCGATTTTGTCTTCGGCCTGTACGGCTTTGTAGGCGAATTGCGGATTACAAGCTCCCAGAATTTTGTAGGCCGGTAGCTCGGCACCTACCTTTTTGCGTAGCGTGCCACTCAGGTCTATTTCGGTAAGAACTCCGAAGCCTTCTTCCTTTAAGGCTGCCGTTACACGCTCTTCCGCCTCTTTCATGGAGAGCTTATCCAGTGTCTTTGAAAAGTAATACGTCATGGTGATAGGGTTGATGTGTTTTCTCGGCTCGCTTGTCTCCCGTGGTCTAAAGGAAAAGGCCATGGCCTGCAGCAAAAAGAATACTCATTTCCCACGGGCATGCTGTAAGGCCAATCAAGTCGGGGTGTAGCTGTGTTGGCTTTATGAAAACACCGAAGCGAAGAGTAAGGTTTGCCGCAAGGCATGCAACAGCGTACATTCGTAAGAAAAAGGCCCGTTCCCTCTGTGTTCAAAACGTTTATGACTTTTTAGCCGAATCGGTTTGTTCTTCGAGCAGAGAAACTCCCAACCCAATTCGTGACGGGTATAAATCAGGGAGTAGAAAAAGAAGGTGTGCTTTTCAGCAGCGGAGTTTGTTTTTGTTTACTTTTGCCGTGAAAAGGGAAGAGGGGTTTTTTGCCTTTCGGCAAATGAGAAGAAAAAGAAATTTTGGCCTGCCGGGCCCCAAAATGCGAAACCTAACCAAATACACCAATATCATGAAATGGCGCAAAGAAAAAGACAGTCTGGGATACGTAGAAGTTCCCGCCGACAAGTACTGGGGTGCACAAACCCAGCGCTCTTTCCAAAATTTCAAAATCGGTGGCGATAAAATGCCCATCGAAATCATCAGGGCCTTTGCCATCTTAAAAAAAGCCGCTGCCCGCACCAATGAGGCTTGTGGAGTTTTACCCAAGGAAAAGGCTGACCTCATAGCCAGTGTTTGCGATGAAATTTTAGAGGGAAAGCTCGACGATCAATTCCCCCTGGTGGTCTGGCAAACCGGCTCGGGCACGCAGTCCAACATGAACGTCAATGAGGTCATTGCCAACAGGGGGCACGTGCTGCGCGGTGGCGCTCTGACCGATGAAAAAAAATTCCTTCACCCCAACGACGACGTCAACAAATCACAGTCTTCCAACGACACCTTTCCCACGGCTATGCACATTGCCGCTTACCGGATGCTGGAGGAAAATACCATCCCCGGCCTGGAGCAGCTGCGCGATACCTTGAAAGAAAAGTCAGAGGCTTATTTTCGGCTCGTCAAAATTGGCCGCACCCATTTTATGGATGCCACTCCCTTGACTTTGGGTCAGGAATTTTCAGGTTATGTCGCTCAGCTCGATCACGGCTTGCGGGCCATTCGCAATAGCCTGCCCCATTTGTCCGAACTGGCCCTGGGTGGTACGGCTGTGGGTACCGGTTTAAACACCCCCGAGGGCTATGCCGAAAAAGTGGCTGCCAAAATAGCCGAATTCACGGGCCTGCCCTTTGTTACGGCGGAAAACAAATTTGAGGCCCTGGCTGCTCACGACGCTCTGGTAGAAGCCCATGGCGCACTCAAAACGGTGGCCTGCTCCCTGATGAAAATCGGCAACGACATCCGCATGCTGTCTTCAGGCCCGCGCTGCGGCATCGGAGAAATCAAAATTCCGGCTAACGAGCCGGGCTCTTCCATCATGCCCGGCAAGGTCAATCCCACCCAGGCCGAAGCCCTCACCATGGTGGCAGCTCAGGTCATGGGCAATGACGTGGCCATCAATACCGGTGGCATGACGGGGCATTTTGAACTGAACGTCTTCAAACCCATGATGATTTTTAACTTCCTCCATTCGGCTCGCCTCATTGGAGATGCCTGCCGCAGCTTTGACGAAAAATGCGCTACAGGCATAGAACCCAATGAAAAACGCATCAAAGAACACCTCAACAACTCGCTCATGCTCGTAACCGCGCTGAACACCCACATCGGTTACGACAAAGCTGCCGAAATCGCGAAAAAGGCCTATGCCGAAGACAAAACCCTCAAAGAGGCTGCCTTGGAGTTGGGCTATCTCACCGCCGAAGAATTCGACCGTTGGGTGCGGCCTGAAGATATGGTTGGACTTTGAGTGCCTTGTCAAAAAATACCCATTTCTTTAAGCTCTGTAAAACATACCCTGACCGCCATGAAGAAAATTCCTTTTCAGGCTTTTGCTCAACGCCACAACGGCCCTTCTCCCGAGGAAACCCGAGACATGCTGCAAGTTGTGGGCGCCGCCTCGCTTGAACAACTCATCGATCAAATCATTCCCGTTTCCATTCGTCTTAAACGGGAATTAGACCTGCCGGAAGCACTGTCAGAACAAGACTACCTCAGCCACCTGCAGGCCCTGGCAAATAAAAACCAAGTCTTTAAATCTCACATCGGTCAAGGCTACTACGAAGCCCATTTGCCGGCTGTCATTCGGCGCAACATCCTCGAAAATCCGGGCTGGTACACCCAGTACACGCCCTATCAGGCAGAAATCTCTCAGGGACGTCTGGAAGCCTTGATGATTTATCAAACCGTTGTGAGCGACCTGAGCGGCCTGCCTCTGGCCAATGCTTCTTTGCTCGATGAGGGTACCGCTGCCGCCGAGGCCATGCTCATGTTTTATCACGTCAAAAACAAGCGCGTGAAAGGGGAGCCGATACGGCGTTTTTTTGTAGATGCTGGAGTCTTCACTCAAACCCTGGAGGTCTTGCGCATGCGGGCCGAACCTCAGGGCATTGAGCTGGTCGTAGGCGAATGGAAAAGCTTTGAACCCGACGAAAACTTTTTCGGCGCTTTGTTGCAGTACCCCAAAGCCTCGGGAGCGGTTGAGGATTACCGCGCTTTCGCGAAAAAATTGGAAGAAAAGGGCATTGCTTTGGCTGTCGCTGCCGACCTCCTGGCCTTGACACTACTGGAGGCTCCCGGCCATTGGGGAGCAGAAGTGGTCGTGGGCAGCACCCAGCGCTTTGGCTTACCCATGTTTTTCGGAGGACCTCATGCCGGCTATTTTGCCTGCAAGGAAAACTATAAAAGGCAGATGCCCGGCCGCATCATCGGGCTGACCGTGGATGCACAGGGAAACGAAGCCTATCGCATGGCCTTGCAAACGCGAGAGCAACACATCCGCAGAGAAAAGGCTACGTCCAACATCTGCACGGCCCAGGCCCTGCTGGCCATCCTCTCCGGCATGTATGCAGTCTGGCACGGGCCGGAAGGACTTAAAGCCATAGCGCAACACATTCACCAATTGACGAGTAGCCTGGCCGCAGGCTTGCAAACCCTGGGATACCAACAGGAAAATGAATTCTTCTTCGATACGCTTTGTTTGCCCATGGATGGGGAGCAGCAGCAGAACCTGCGTCGTTTGGCGGAAGCCAAAGAGATCAACCTCTTCTATGCCGAAGGCTACACCTGTATCAGCCTGAATGAGACGGATAGAACAAGCGATGTTCAGGCGCTGTTGGAAGTTTTTGCAGAAGCTGTACAAAAAGAGGCGCCCTCTTTGACTCAAGTAGAAGACAAATTGCCTGCTGCTCTTCTGCGCCAGACGGAGTACCTGACGCATGCTGTTTTTCACCAATACCGCAGTGAAACGGAAATGATGCGTTACATCAAACGCCTGGAACAAAGGGACTTGTCTTTGATGCAGTCCATGATTCCCTTGGGCAGTTGCACGATGAAGCTGAATGCTGCGGCGGAATTGCTGCCCATCACCTGGCCTCACTGGGCCAACATGCACCCCTTCGCTCCGGAAGAACAAACTGAGGGCTACCGCCTTTTGATCGATGCTTTGGCCGATTATCTGGTGGAAATCACCGGTCTGGCAGCTTGCTCTTTTCAGCCCAATTCGGGCGCTCAAGGCGAATTTGCAGGTTTACTCACCATCAGGGCCTATCACATGGATAGGGGTGAAGCCAAGCGTAAAGTGGTGCTCATACCCTCTTCTGCCCACGGCACCAATCCCGCCAGTGCTGTCATGGCCGGCATGAAGGTGGTCGTGGTAGCCTGCAATGAGACCGGTGATATCGATGTGAACGACTTGAGGGAAAAGGCAAGCACTCATGCAGAGGAATTGGCCGCTCTGATGGTTACTTATCCTTCTACACACGGCATTTTTGAACAAGCTATACGCGAAATATGTGAAATCGTTCATGAACATGGCGGATTGGTCTATATGGACGGAGCCAATATGAACGCTCAAGTGGGCTATACCAGCCCGGGAATGATCGGTGCCGATGTTTGCCATTTGAACCTGCACAAGACTTTTGCCATTCCGCACGGCGGAGGTGGCCCCGGTGTGGGGCCTATCTGCGTAAACGAAAAACTCAAACCCTACCTGCCCGGGCATCCTTATCGAAAAGTAGGCGGAGAGAAGGCCATTCATTCGGTTTCTTCTGCACCCTATGGCAGTGCAGGCATCTTGCCGATTTCCTACGGCTACATCCGCATGATGGGGCTTGAGGGCTTAAAGCGCGCAACGGCCTATGCCATGTTGAATGCCAATTACTTGCGTACCCGTTTGGCGGAAGCCTATGAAATTCTGTATGCAGGAGAGCACGGGCGTTGTGCCCACGAGTTTATTCTCAACCTGCATCCTTTTAAATCTTTGGTCTCGGCAGAGGATGTGGCTAAGCGCTTGATGGATTACGGTTTTCACGCACCTACAGTATCCTTTCCCGTGCACGATACCTTCATGATTGAACCCACGGAGAGCGAGAGCAAACGCGAGTTGGACCGTTTTGTAGAAGCCCTGCTCAAAATACGCGAAGAAATAGACGAAATAGCCAGAGGCGAGGCTGATGCGGAAGACAATGTGCTGCGCAATGCGCCTTGCACCGTACAAATGGCTTCGGCGGATGAGTGGCCTCACACTTATTCGCGAGAAAAGGCCGCCTGGCCGGCAGCTTATTTGAGGGAGGGACACAAGTTTTGGCCTCCCGTAGCACGAGTGGACAATGCCTATGGCGATCGACATTTGGTCTGTGTATGCCCGCCCATAGAGCATTACGTCTGATTTTTGTTTAGTTGATGCGGCGAAAAAACGTTTGTCTTACAAACCATTGACTTTATGATTGTCATTACCGGTGCAGCGGGTTTTATAGCTTCTCGTCTTGCCGCGCGCTTGAACGAACTGGGAGAAGAGGATTTGCTTTTGGTAGATGATTTTTCCCGACGGGATAAAGAAGCCAATTACCGAAAGCTGAAGTACAGGGCTTTGGTCGATCGGGAAGCTTACTTGAAAAAGCTTGAAGCTTTTATCCGGCCGGATGTGGTGTTTCACTTGGGTGCCCGCACGGATACTACGGAAAAAGACGAAGCCATCTTTGCCCATTTGAATGTGGGATACTCCAAGCGCATCTGGCAGTACTGTGTTGAACAGCAAATTCCTTTGATTTACGCCTCCAGTGCAGCTACTTACGGTCTGGGAGAGCACGGTTATCGGGATGAGAACGAGTTGGCTGAAGTACTCCAACCCTTAAACCCCTATGGCCGTTCTAAGAACGATTTTGACAAATGGGCTTTGAGACAAGAGAAAGCTCCTCCGTCTTGGGTAGGAGTTAAGTTTTTCAACGTCTATGGCCCCAACGAATACCACAAAGGCCGCATGGCTTCGGTGGTCTTTCATGCCTTTCGGCAAATTCAACAAACGGGGGGTATGAAGCTCTTTCGTTCGCACAGGGAAGATGTCCGAGACGGGCAGCAAAAGCGCGATTTCATTTATGTCGAAGATGTGGTGGACGTTCTGCTTTTTTTGGCTCAAGCCCGCCAACTTGAATCGGGTTTGTACAATCTGGGTACGGGCATTGCCCGTTCTTTTTGGGATTTGGCTACAGCGGTTTTTCGGGCGCTGGACAAGCCGGCCAACATCAGCTTTATCGACACGCCGGAAGACATTCGAAATACTTATCAGTACTACACACGGGCAGAAATGGACAAGCTCAGGGCTGCCGGCTATGAGCGGGAATTCACTTCTCTGGAAGAGGGCATACGGGATTACGTTCAACGCTTTTTGTTGGCACAACAGCAACTCTAAGGACAGAACGCCCCCTCATTTCTCTATGCCGTATTCTTCCATTTTTCGGTAAAGGGTCGAAAGCCCGATACCCAGCAATTGAGCTGTTTTTGTCTTGTTCCCTTTGGTGTAGGCCAGAACTTTCCTGATGTGCTCCTTTTCCACCTGGTTGATGCTGAGCGGGTTTTCGGCTGTGGTGTGGTCCTCGTAGAAAAAATCAAAGGGCAGGGTGTCTTTGGTTAGGGTGTCGCCCTCGCAAAGGATGACGGCGCGTTCGATGATGTTTTTCAGCTCGCGTACATTTCCCTTCCAAGAATGTCGGGCTAGCAGCTGTAAAAAAGTTTTGTCCAGCTTGCTGACCTTGCGGTTCATGCGTGCAGCAGCTTCGCCCAGAAAGTACTCGGCAAGCAGGGGAATGTCTTCGCTCCGGTCGCGCAAGGCAGGAAGCTTTAGGGTGAAAACGGAAAGGCGGTAGTAGAGGTCGCTGCGAAAATTTCCCCGCTCAACCTCTTTGAGCAAATCGCGGTTGGTGGCCGCTATTACCCGCACATCCACTTCGGTTTCTTTCGTGCCACCGATTTTGATGAAACTCCCGGTTTCAAGTACCCTCAACAACTTGGCTTGAAGGTTGAGATCCATCTCTCCCATTTCGTCCAAAAAAATCGTACCGGTATGAGCTTCCTCAAAAAGACCTGTTTTTTCTTTTTGTGCACCGGTGAAAGCACCGGGCATATACCCAAACAACTCACTTTCCAACAATTCTTTTCCGAGTGTGCTGCAGTTGATAGCGACAAAGGGCTTGTTGGCTCGTTTGCTCTCGTAGTGAATGGCCTGTGCAAAGACTTCTTTGCCCGTTCCGGTTTCACCGGTCAGTAAGACGGTGGCGTCGGTTTGTGCTACTTTGCGGGCCAGGTGAATCAATTCCTTCATTTGCCTTGAGCGCCCTACAATTTGGCGAAAGCTAAAGCGCTGTCCGGCACATTCCTCCAACTCGCGAACTTTAAATTGTAGCTTCGCCTTTTCCGTGGCCTTGGCCAGAAGCGGAATAATCTTGTGGTTGTCGTCGCCTTTGCTGATGTAGTCAAAAGCTCCGTTCTTGATGGCTCGCACTCCGTCCTCTATTTTGCCGAAAGCGGTTAAGAGGATGACTTCGCAAAGGGGTTGGAGGTTTTTGATCTCGGGCACCAAATCCACTCCGTAGCCATCCGGCAACTTGACGTCGCAAATAACAGTGTGAATGACATCTTCCTTTTTCAACAACTTGAGTCCTTTGGCAGCGGTTTCGGCTTGCAAAACTTCATAGCCTTCTAAGGCAATCACCCGTGCCAGCAAGGTGCGGATGTCTTTTTCGTCATCTATGATTAAAACGCGGCCCTTGTTCATCTTTTGTCTTGTGTTGCAAAAATCCGAAAGCGGCAACAGGTCGTTTGCCGTTTGTTGTTTCCCCTTGTGAAGTGCTCGCCTGTTAACCGCCGACCAGAAAATGCCTGTACTGAGCGCTTTGGCGCTTCATACTGCCGGCTTCAATGGGCAAAAGTAAGTATTTTGTATCGATTTTTTCTTTTCTGCAAAGAAAGATGAGGTGTTGCACATTTTTCTTTATTTTGAGAAAGCGAAGTGTGGTGTGAAACCTTTCGGTAAAATTCTTTTGGCTTTGAGGGGGGCTTTACTCAAATAAGGTAAGCTTTTACCTCTTTTGGAGATACATGTATGAACCCTTTTTTATTTACTCAGCTTGAAAGTGGTTGAGCAAGCATCAAGGCTCCGGACTGTTTGATTGTACAAAGGTTCAGCTTGAACCAGACCACTTTGATCATGAGTTGTTAATCCCACTGCCATGTTGTATTCCCGTTTTCATTTTTTGTTTTTTGCTTTGAGTTTGATTTTGGCTTTTTCCTGCCATCCGGATCCCCCTTGTGAGGAAGGTTATGTCGTGCCTTCTTCTTCCGACACTTCGCCGCCGCAGGTGGAGTGGTGGGTAACCGATTTTGTGATGACTCCCTCGGGCCCCATCAGTAGCCTGACGATTTACGGCGATGGGGAAGAAGTGCATGTTAGCCCCGAAAGTGAAGTGAGCGTGCAGTTGGTTGCTCGGGATGAGGAAAGTGGCATAACTGTTGTTAGCCTGCAAGGAGGTTTTAGCTGGTCTTGTATGCAATCTGCGGGCTCTCTTTTAATCGTTGACGGCATCATTCCGGAACAGACTCAGCACTTTAACGTCTCGTCCTGTGCTTGTGTTCCTGTGGAGGGAGAAACAACTGTTGAGTTGATCCAGCCGGATTGTGGGACAAATGTTTTTAACGGTGCCGGTTATGGCCTTTCAGGCTCTGCGACCAACGGAGCTGGCTTGACAACCACGGCTGAACTCACGGTGATTGTAGATCCCTAATTTAGGCGATGTACACCGTTTTGACGTTGACGAATTCGAGCAGGCCGTGACGCGACAGCTCTCTGCCGTAGCCGCTCTTCTTGATGCCTCCAAAGGGCAACCTGGGGTCGGATTTGACGAAAGCATTGACGAAGCAGTTGCCTGCCTCCAGCTGTAGCGCAATGCGTTCACCTCGTTGAACATCGGTTGTGAAGACTCCGGCCCCCAGGCCAAATTCGGAGCGGTTAGCCAGTTGAACGGCTTCCGCTTCGTCTTTGGCTTTGACTACAGCGGCTACAGGGCCGAAAAGCTCTTCCTTGAAAGCCGGCATGTCGGGTTTTACATCGACCAGTACGGTAGGGGGATAGTAAGCTCCGGGGCCTTTCGGCAAATGCCCGCCCAGCAAGGCTTTGGCACCCAGGGCTATGCTGTCTTGCACTTGTCGATGCAGTTGTTCGCGCAAGTCCATGCGCGCCAAGGGGCCCAGGGTGGTGTCGGGCTTCAGGGGATCACCCATACGGGCGGCACTCATGGTTTGGATGAACAACTGCAAGAAGGCCTCATAGACCTCTTCCAGCACGATGAAGCGCTTGGCGCCAATGCAGCTCTGCCCGGCGTTGAGCAGACGTCCGGCAGAGCAGGTGTTTGCCGCAAGGCTGAGATCGGCATCCTCTAAAATGATGTACGGATCACTGCCTCCCAGCTCCAAAACGCTCTTTTTGATGTGTTTTCCGGCAGCGGCAGCCACGGCACTGCCTGCGGGTTCGCTCCCTGTCAGGCTGACGGCGGCGATTTCGGGGCGGGCTATTAGGGCTTCGACCTCTTCGCCACGGATATTGAGGTTGGTAAACAGACCTTCCGGCAAATCGGCCTGGAGAAACAATTCTTCTATGGCCCGGGCACAGCCCTGTACGTTGCTGGCGTGTTTGAGCAGGGCGCCATTGCCCGCCATGAGGGCCGGCACGGCAAAGCGAAAGACTTGCCAAAAGGGAAAATTCCACGGCATAACACCCAAAACAAGCCCCAAGGGTTGGTAGCAGACGTAACTTTTGCGTGCATCGGTTTGTACCTCCCGAGGCGTTAGCATGGCTTCGGCCTCCTCGGCATAATACCGGCACAGCCAGGCGCATTTGCCGACTTCGCCTATGGCTTCGTGTAGGCTTTTGCCCATCTCCAGGCTGATGATGCGCCCATAGCGCTCTTTGCCGGCATCCAGCAAGAGAGCGGCCTTTTGCATAACAGCAGCGCGGCGTGCTATGCTGTTTTCTCGCCAGCTTAGCCAGCTCTTGCGGGCTTTCGCCAAATGGCGGGACACCTCTTCAGGTTTATGACGCGGGTATTTCGCCAGCACTTCCCCCGTAGCGGGGTTTGTTGAAACAGCTGTGTCGATTCCCATCTTTGCTTATACTTTGACGGCCGAAGGCCTCATGCTTCGCTTCCATTCAATCAGGCCCAAGACGCAAAGCGCCAGGAAAATGCCGTAAAGCACCGAAGTGAAATACAGCTCTTTGAGGTAGTAGATGTTGATGGCCACCAAATCCACCACAATCCAAATGATCCAGTTCTCCAGCTTTTTGCGGGCCAATAAGTATTGAGCAACTAAGCTGGCTACTGTGGTGAAGGCGTCGAAATAGGCAAAATCGGCATCCGTTCGGGTGTCCATCAGGTAGCCCCAGATTCCCGTGCCCACTACGATAAGCCCGGTCCACAGCACGATGTCTAAATGGCTTAAATGCGTAACCGGAAGCCCACCACTGTCTTCTTCTTCCGTGGATTTGGCCTTTTTTGTCCAGTACCACCAGCCGTACACATTTAAAAGGACGTAAATGATGTTCAAAATGAAGTCGGAATACAGGCGGGATACGAAGAAAATATAGACGTAAATTCCCGTCATCACGATGCCTGCAGGCCAGGCCCAGATGTTTTGCCGTGTCAGCAGGTAAACGTTGACGATGCCAAAGAACACGGCCACCAATTCGATGATTTGAAAGGCATCCATGGGGTAAAGATAGGTAAAAATCAGTATTGAGCTTGACTTTTGAAGTCCCGTTGCCTTGCGAACTTCCTTTTGTTTTGTCTTCCACTGTCTATTTTCTTCGCTCGAAAAACCTTATCTTTACCCAATCTTTCTTATCAAATAATAGCACCTATGAAACAGCAGCAAATGCTTTTTTCCGTGAGTCTGGCATTTTGGGGCCTTGCCTTTTATTCCAGCATTTTTTTTGCAAAGGAACAAGCCCTGACGTACAGGGTTTACCAAGGGCATGTCGTCTTTTACGATGGTCAGTCTGAAACTTTTTACTTTGTTCAATACGAGAAAGTGATGAGCTTTCCCGATGTCCTGTACTTTTCCGAATACGACACAGAACAAGGCGTTCTGCGTTTGCACGATGCTTCGGGAAAAACTTTTGTTTTCGACCCGAATGCTTCGGTGAATTATTACGGCATCTATGCGGTGGGAAGCTTTAGCGGCAAAAAATACCGGAAGTGGGTCAAGAAAGAGAAAGCCGGCGGGTATAGGCTCAGCGAGGCCTTGCAGCAGTTGCCCTGTTCGTGCATGGATGAGGCTGAGGAGGTTGATTGTCAGTCGGGCGGAAAAGGGGCCGTGGGCTGCTCAAGCTCGAAAGGCCTCTTTGGAAAGAAAAAAATGTGCAGGGTGAGATGTGGTGGTGATCACATTCAAGCTTGCTGTAATTAATTGAGAAGCGGGCGGCAGGTCGGAGTTCTTTCTGCCTTGCTCGTTGATGAACTTCGAACAATCCGGACACTTGTGCTTGGGGGAGGACTTCCCGAAAAGATAAATTTCATGAAAGTTAAAAAAATCGTCAAGCGTATTTTTCTCGTTCTCGGCGTATTTGTCTTGCTGCTTGTGGGGGCCATGTTGGCCATCCCCTTCTTTTTTAAAGATGATTTGTTGAGGGTTGTCAAAGAACAAGCGAATGCAGGCATGCGTGCTACTTTGGATTTTGAAGATGCAAATCTTTCCTTCTTTAGGCAATTCCCTTTGCTGACACTGAGCCTTGAAAATTACAGCCTGAAGGGCTTGTCTCCCTTTGAAGGTGTAGAGTTGGCAGGGGGAGAGCGCATCGACCTGAGTTTTCGAATCGGCGAATTGTTTGGCGAAAGCATACCGCTTATCCGCGCCTTGCACTTGGAAAAACCCCGCCTCCACATCCTCGTCTTACAGGATGGAACGGCGAATTACGACATCGCCAAAGAATACGAAGACAGCAGCAGGGAAGAAGTGTCTTATGCCGGAGACCAAGAATTGCTGCGTTTGAAAAAATTCAGCATGAACGGAGGTGAGATCGTCTATGACGATCGCCTCATGGATTTTTTTCTGCAATTTGACAATCTCAAACTTCAGGGCTCCGGGCGTTTTGCAGCCAGCATTTACGATCTGGACTTGCAGGCTTTGGCCGATGCGCTGACCCTGTCTTACGGCGGCATGACCTATTTAAACCGCATAGGGACAAAGCTGGATGCCGGCTTGCAAATCGATTTGGAAAAAATGCGTTTTGATTTGCGGGACAATCAACTGCTGTTGAATGAATTGCCCTTGCAAGCGGAGGGTTACCTGGCACTTCCCGAAGACGCCATAGAGATGGATTTGAAGTTTTCTTCTCCGGGTAGCAGCTTCAAACAACTCTTTTCCATCATGCCTCATGCTTACACGCCTGCTTATGCCGATGCTGAAATTACGGGGGCTTTCCAATTTCAGGGAGTCTTGAAAGGGCGCATGACGGAGGAGGAGTATCCGGCCATGGATATAGGCTTGAAAGTCAAAAACGGCAGGGTGCAATACCCCGATCTACCCATGGGGTTGCGGGACATTAGGGCGGAAGCTTCACTGCAAAGCCCGCAAGGAGATTTGGACGGCTTGGTTTTTGACATGCCTATTTTGCATTTTAAGCTGGGCGAAAACCCTTTTTCTGCCAGGTTGCACCTGCAAAATCCGATTTCCGATCCCGACTTGGACATGCGTGTAAAAGGCGTTGTTGATTTGGCGGATTTGGCGAAAGCTTATCCGATGGAGGGAGTTCAAACCCTGGCCGGTCGTTTACAGGCAGATATGCAGGCGCGTGCCCGTATGTCGCAAATTGAGCAGGAGAAATACGAAAAAGTGAAAATGAGTGGAACCATGGCACTCCGGGACTTGCGCTATGAAGCGGAAGGGCAACCGCCTCTGCATGCCAAAAAAATCGCCTTGAATTTCAGTCCTCAATACGTCGAGTTGGAAGAAGCCGTGTTGAGAATGGGGAAAAGCGACCTCACGGCCTCTGGTCGCATCGACAATTTGCCGGCCTTGTTCTCTTCTTCCAACACTTTGCGGGGAAGTCTTACTTTGCGGTCTAATCAATTGCTGTTGGATGAATGGATGGAAGAAAGTGCTGTCGAACCCAATGCGTCAGCTCCTGTTGCTACTACTACAGAAGAAGAGGATCAAAGTATCCCGCCTTTTGATTTTGCTCTGGATGCCTCTTGCAACAAACTGGTTTATGATGCTTACGTTCTTGAAAATGTCGTGTGTAAAGGTGAGGGGAGTTTAGATGAGCTGAAAGTTGAGGAGCTGTCTTTTGTGATGG
>Ga0256839_1002922_pt1 | contig 18336 bp, 18 predicted proteins | sample 354166metaG_FD_185968 | JGI IMG/M metagenome (GOLD analysis project Ga0256839, IMG submission 185968) | Hydrothermal vent microbial communities from Mid Atlantic Ridge, Atlantic Ocean - 354-166 | ecosystem: Environmental > Aquatic > Marine > Hydrothermal vents | place: Atlantic Ocean: Mid... | reverse complement strand
TAATCTCATGGACTTCAGATTTTAATAAACTAAAGTTAAATAGTTGCTCTAACCAATGCACGACATCGGTAATATTATTGGCTACAAGCAGACCGATGACAACGCCAATAAGCGTACCAATAAGCCCTAATAAACTGCCTTGAACAACAAAAATACGCATAACTTGGCTCGGTGACATCCCCATGGTGCGCAAGATCGCAATGTCAGATTGCTTTTCGGTTACCATCATAATGAGTGTAGAGACTAGGTTAAATGCTGCCACCGCTATTATCAAAAGAACCACTAAAAACAACATACTTTTTTGCAGCTGAATGACTTTAAATAAGTTGGCATTGGATGTTTTCCAATTGGTTATCACGTACTCTTCTTTATATTTATCTTGTACATCAGCGATTGCAAAGCTGGCTTGTTTAGCTTTGAATGCATCATTTAATTGTATATGCAAGCCTGTTACATCACCGTTTAAGTTAAACGTTTCTAAGGCATCATCCAAATGGACATAAGCATAGGCGCTGTCAAAGATTTGTTTATCGACTTTAAAAGTAGCTACAACGGTAAAGTCTTTGAGGATCGGTGAGGTATCAACTTCGGGTGCTTGAGTGTTGCTTGCACTAGCACTGCTAAAGCTTTGTTTATTCGGGCTTAATAGTGTTATTGAATCACCAATATTAATATCTAGATTTTTAGCTAAGGTTTCGCCGAGTATAATATTGTAATCCCCTGCTGTTAGCTTTTCCAAACTATTAGCGGGTGTCATATGTTGGTTGAGCGTACTGATGTCTTTTTCTAAGTTTGGTAGGACAGCCTGTAAGAAGGTTGCTTGAACCTTATTCTCTTCTTTTAGCATTACTTGTTTTTCAATAAATGGCGCAACCGCGACTACATCTTTGGTTTCTAAGATTTGTTTGCGTCGCTGTTGCCAGCGCGGCAGACTCCAATCCGCATCCGATAAGGTTACATGCGAAAACATGCCTAAGTAACGCTCGCGCATCCCCGACTCATAACCGTTCATTAACGATAAAACCGTAATTAAAACAATAATCCCTAAGGCGATACCGATGACAGATGCTAAGGATATGAATGAAATGAAGTGGTTATCACGCTTTTCTTTGGTATAACGCAAACCCATAAAAATACTGAGTGGTTTAATCATTAGTCATACCTCAGCGCGCCAGCGGGTTGAACTTTTGCGGCTCGGCTTGCGGGGTAAAGCGTGGCAAGTATCGCCAACACAAAGGCTAAAACAGCAATACCGATGACCTGAGGTGCTTTAATTAACGTTGGTAAGGTTGAATCAACAAACACATCGGGAGACATGATTTGAATATTGAATAAGCTTTCAATGGCACTTAGAACAGCTCCTACATTTGCCGCCAAAAGCACCCCGAGAATGGCGCCTATTACAGCACCGACAAAACCAATGATGGTTCCTTGCACCATAAATATTCGGCGTATTTGACCAGCAGACATGCCTTGGGTACGCAATATAGCAATATCAGATTGCTTATCATTAACCACCATAACTAAGGTGGAAACCAGGTTAAATACGGCCACCAAAACAATCAAAAACAGTATAAAAAACATCACGATTCGTTCTGTTTTCATGACTTGAAACAGCGCTTTGTTCTCATCACCCCAGTCTTTTACGACAAACTGATCGCCTAACTTAGTTTGTAGCTGTTGAGCAAGTGCGGGGGCTTTAAATAAATCATCCAGTTTTAAGCGAATTCCGGTCACATCATCTTTGCTGCGAAATAATTTCGCTGCATCACGCATATGAATAAAAGCCGTTGAACCATCGTATTCGGGCATTTTAATGCGGTAAACGGCTGACACCGTAAAGCGCTTACTGCGTGGCATCATGCCTGCTGGGGTAACACGAATTTGCGGTGTAATTACGGTAACTTTGTCGCCTGGGAAAACGCCCAACTGTTCAGCCAAACCAACACCTAGGGCGATAGAATAGCCACGCGGTGTAAGATTCTCAAAGCTGCCTTCAATCATATGTTTATTTACGTCGCCCACATTATTTTGTTGTGCAGGATCGATGCCTTGAATTAACACGCCTTTCATTTCCCCATTGGCTGTAATCATGACTTGTTTTTGAATATACGGCGCGGTACTTTGTATGTTTGAGTTTTTAGAGAGTTGTGTCTGTGTCGCCCGCCAATCAGAAAGTTGTCCATTTATCCCAGAAACCGTGACATGTGAAACCATGCTGAGTATTCTATCCCTGAACTCTTTTTCAAAACCGTTCATAACGGATAGCACGGTAATAAGAACCAGTACGCCAAAGATTATCCCCAGCATTGACGCTAGTGATATAAAGGAAATGAAGCTATTATTCTTATTCTTTGAACGGGTGTAACGTAAGCCGACAAAGAGTTCAATTGGTTTAAACATGGTTGCAGATTATAGCCTGACCTAACGATTACAAGAAACAATAACAAACAGATTTAAAACTAAAAATTAATAATAAGAGAGAGAAAACGATGAACACTAAACCCCTGTTCCTCAGTATCGCGTTAGCCCTGAGCCCACTAGCACTAATGACATCAACACATGCCGATATTTTAAAAATTGGCCCTAACGCTAAGGTATTAACAAAAGCGGATGCACCAAAACATGGTGATAGCATGAGTAGCGTTGCACAGAAATTTGGTCAAGCGCAAAGTGTTAAGACTTCAAAAGGAAAAATTACTAAGACCAATCCACAAATAACTCGATGGGATTACCCTCACCTTTCGGTTTATTTTGAAAATTCACACGTGATTCATAGCGTTGTTAGAAAATAGTTTTTAACATGAGACCTTTGCACGAGTTGCAGTGAAAGAGGCGGCTAAAGCTTCAATACATAACGAAGTTATCCGCTTAACCCACATGTCTGCAATGAAATGAGTGGAATTAGTCATATTACGTCCTATCAAGTCGTGCAAAGATCTCTAAAGATTTTTTTTGGTACGTAATTAGTCCTTCTCTTCTATCCAGTTCATTTGAATAGACTCTAAAATCTTTTCATTAGATTTCTCAGGGTCATCTTCAAAACTATCTAGTTTGCAAACCCACTCGTGCAAGTCAGTGAAACGAACATATTGTGGGTCAACATCAGGATGAGCTTCGTCGAGTTCGATAGCAAGGTCGAGAGTGTCTGTCCATTTATATTTCATTATTAGTTTCTTCCGTGTTATTCCGCACTAACCGATGGATACGATGTATTAATGGTTTTCTGAAACCATATTTATGGTGTACTTTGGCATTTCAAGTACCAAATCTTCAGTCCCTATTTTTGCCTGACAACTCAAACGAGAATCTGGGTCGACACCCCATGCCTTATCTAAATAATCTTCTTCAAGGTCGCTAGCTTCTTCTAAGGAATCAAAGCCTTCACGTACGTAAATATGACAGGTTGTACAGGCACAAGACTTCTCACAAGCATGTTCAATATCTATATGATTAGCCAAACCTGCATCACACAGTGTTGTACCTGTTTCTGCTTCGAACATCGCACCATCAGGGCAGAGTTCTTCGTGCGGTAAGAAAATAATTTTCGGCATGATTTTGTTGTTCTCTAGTTATCGGTGTCCGCAAAGTCTGAAACACTCTGACCTTGCATGGCTGTTTTTACATTGTCGTTCATTCGACGTGCTACGTAAAATTCAGCTACTTTTTCCATGTGTTTAGTAGCTAGTTTTACTTCGACCGAATCCTGACTATTTTCTTTAATATCGTGTAATTTACTGCGTGCTTCTAACAATAGCGTAACTTCATCTTCATTAAGCATTTTATCTGCATCTGTCTTCATCGCAGAGTCAAGTGCTTCTAATGTTCTATCCGCTTCAACTAACTGCTCTCTTAAACGACGCGCTTCCATATCGGCTTTAGCATTATCCATAGAATCACGAATCATGCCTTCAATTTCTGTATCCGTTAAACCGTACGATGGCTTAACAGCGATATTTGATTTTATCCCCGTGGTTTCTTCTTCGGCTTCTACATTAAGTAAGCCATCCGCATCTACTTGAAAAGTAACCTTTATACGTGCAGCACCAGCTACCATTGGGGGTATACCTTTTAATGCAAACTTTGCCAATGAACGATTTTCTTCAACTGTTTCACGTTCACCCTGCAATATATGTATAGTCATTGCAGTTTGATTATCTTTGAATGTAGTGAATTCTTGTGCACGTGCTATCGGAATCGTAGTATTTCGTGAGATTACTTTTTCAACCAAGCCACCATATGTTTCTAGGCCTAAAGAGAGTGGAATCACATCAAGTAAAAGCATCTCTTCATCAGGTTTATTACCTGCTAAAACATCGGCTTGTAATGCGGCACCAATTGCTACGACCTTGTCAGGATCAATATCAACCAAAGGTGGTTTGTCAAAAAATACAGCCACTTGTTCACGAATCACTGGCATGCGGGTGGAGCCACCAACCATAACTACATCATGTACTTGTTCTTTACTAAGGCCAGCATCTCGCAACGCACGACGACACGCTAGTAGTGTTTTTTTAACAAGAGACGCGACCAGTTTATCAAATTGTGCCCGACTTAACGTGCTCTGCCAACTTTCTAAACTCACATTAACATTATCTTTATTGGTGAGCGCCTCTTTCACTCGACGTGCTTCGCTCATTGCATGGTGCGTTAAATCACTGTCAGATTCTTGAAGTATCCATGTAGCTATTGCATGATCAAAATCATCACCGCCCAACGCAGAGTCGCCACCGGTGGCCATAACTTCGAACACACCTTTATTGAGTTTAAGGATTGAAATATCAAATGTCCCTCCCCCTAAATCATAAACAGCGATAATACGCTCATCAAGCTCATTCTTTTGATCTAAGCCATAGGCTACCGCAGCAGCGGTAGGCTCATTAAGCAAACGAAAAACATTCAGATCAGCTAGACGCGCAGCATCCTTTGTGGCTTGACGTTGCGCTTCATCAAAATAAGCAGGCACGGTAATCACCACACCTTTCAATGGCCCACCCAATGAATCTTCTGCACGGTTCTTTAAGGTTTTTAATATTTCAGCAGAGACTTCGATAGCCGTAACATTACCAGCAATTGTTTGAATTTTAGGAACATTAGAATCGGCATCTGAAAAATTATACGGCAGTGAGCCGCCTAGCGTTTTGATATCCCCTACGGCACGCCCTAGCAGACGCTTTGCTGATGATATCGTATTATTAATATCATCGAGTTGTACATTTTTAGCAATTTTACCAACTTCTATTTTGCCATTTTCACAATATCGCACAACAGAAGGTAACAATGATTCACCTGTTTCGTCAGCTAGAGTTTCTGCTCTTCTATTATCCCCATCACCTTCATGAATCGAAGTCGCTCGAACGGTAGCTACTAGTGAATTGGTTGTACCTAAATCGATACCTGCCGCAAGCTGTTTTCCTTGTGCATCAATAGATGTAGTTTCACCGGGTTCTGATATTTGAAATAATGCCATACGTTATTGTAAACGATTAAAACAAATCGTCTTCTAGTTGCTCTGTTATTTGTTTAGATTGTTGACATAAGCGCTCAAAAAACTTCATTTTTAAAACGGCTTCTTTAGCAGCATCTAAGTTTTTAGCGGCTAACTGATCTACAAAATCATCTTTCAAAGCATCAGCCTCGCCACTAATTTCTTGGGCTAAGTCATCAATTCTTGCTAAGGGGTCTTGTGCGTTGCCGACCTCTTCTAATGCTTCACGGATTTCCATTTGATGCATTAAAAATACGCCATCGCTGGTAGTATCGACTTCGTCATCAAAATCAACTCCTGCCAGTTTTAACAAATAGCGTGCACGTAAACGTGAGGACCTTAAAGTTTCATTAGCTTCATTGATAAAGCCAGTAGTTTGAATAGCTACAAGACGATCTTTATCATTTGCATCAACGAAACGATCGGGGTGGTATTTTGCTTGAAGCTCGCGAAATGCAGAGCCTAATGTCGTGAAATCTATATCAAACGTTTCGGGCAAGCCAAAAAGCGAAAAGTAGTTTTGTTTAAAGTCGAGCATGAAAAACTATCCGGTAATCATCAATGGGGCTTGAAAAAATTCTAGCTGGATGGCTTACTATAAAAATAAATTAAAAGAACCTTTGTAGAAGACCCGAAATAGTCTTTTATAGTATTAAACGGTAAAACTTTCTCCACACCCACACTCACCAGATTCGTTAGGGTTATTAAATTTAAAACCTTCATTTAAGCCCTCTTTAGTATAATCCATTTCGGTACCATCAAGGTAAACTAAACTTTTAGGGTCAATAATAATCTTAAGCCCATGATCTTCAAATACCGTATCGGTTTCTTCAATTTCATCTGCAAACTCAACCACATATGCCATACCAGAACAGCCATAAGTCTTCGTTGCTAGACGCAAACCTACACCTTTGCCACGATCAGCAAGAAAAGCACTAACACGCTCCGCTGCAGCATCTGTAAATGTAATTGCCATCTTAGTTTACCTAACGATTACTGTTTAGATTGAAAATCTGCAACAGCTGCTTTAATTGCATCTTCAGCTAACACTGAGCAGTGAACTTTAACGGGTGGAAGTTCAAGCTCATCAGCGATATCAGTATTTTTAATCGCTTTAACTTCTTCCAGCGATTTACCTTTAACCCACTCTGTAAGAAGACTTGATGATGCAATTGCAGAACCACAACCATACGTTTTAAACTTCGCATCTTCGATGATGCCATCAGCGCCAACTTTAATTTGTAGCTTCATTACATCGCCACATGCTGGAGCGCCGACCATGCCGGTTCCTACATCTGTAGCGTCTTTGTCCATTGCGCCCACATTACGTGGGTTTTCATAATGATCAATTACTTTTTCTGAATATGCCATAATTTTATCCTCTAAAGTCTCGATGACTTAATTAGTTGTTTGTATACTATTAATGTGCGGCCCATTCGACAGTACTCAAGTCGATGCCATCTTTAAACATATCCCAAAGTGGTGATAAGTCGCGTAATTTTTCTACTGCATCGCGTGTTTGCGCGATAGCATAATCGACTTCTTCCATGGTTGTAAAACGACCAATGGTAAAACGAAGTGAACTATGGGCTAGCTCATCATTACGCCCTAATGCGCGCAATACATAGCTTGGCTCTAAAGAGGCACTGGTACAGGCTGAGCCTGAGGATACAGCAATACCTTTTAGAGACATCATTAAGCTTTCACCCTCAACATAGTTAAAGCTGATATTTAAGTTGCCTGCGATACGTTGTTCTAAGTCACCATTCACATAGACTTCTTCCATGTCTTTAAAACCATCGTAAAGATGGTTACGCATCATTAACAAACGATCATTCTCAGTTGCCATTTCTTCTTTTGCAATTTTAAAGGCTTCACCCATACCAACAATTTGATGAGTGGCTAACGTTCCAGAACGCATTCCTCGCTCATGCCCACCACCATGCATTTGAGCTTCAATACGGATGCGTGGCTTGCGACGAACATATAGTGCACCAATACCTTTTGGGCCATAAATCTTGTGAGCAGAAAAACTCATTAAATCAACTTTAAGTTCGCTTAAGTCAATCGGTACTTTACCCGCACTTTGAGCCGCATCCACATGGAATACAATTTTATTTTCACGGCATAACTCACCAATGGCAGCAATATCTTGAATCACACCAATTTCATTATTCACATGCATGATTGATACCACCGTAGTATCATCGCGAATTGCATCCTTTAATACATGAATATCAAGCAAGCCATCATCTTTAGGGTCAAGGTAAGTCACCTCAAAACCTTCGCGTTCTAACTGGCGACAGGTATCAAGTACTGCCTTATGCTCAGTTTTCATGGTAATAATATGCTTACCTTTACGGGTATTAAAGTGTGCAGCTCCTTTTATCGCCAAATTATCAGATTCAGTTGCACCACTGGTCCAAACGATCTCGCGAGAATCTGCATTGATTAAGTCTGCCACATCTTGACGTGCTTGTTTAACGGCATCATCCGCATCCCAACCAAAGGTATGACTGCTGGATGCAGGATTACCAAATGCCGTATCAACGGTTAAATACTGAGCCATTTTATCCGCAACACGTTGATCAGTTGGGGTAGTTGCTGAGTAATCCATGTAAATGGGGGTAATTATAGTGCTCATGATTTTGTATCCTGCTTTATCTTACTTCTGGTAAATTAATTAAACTTTCATTTTTCTTCAAGTTCTGACGTGTCGCAACTTCCAAAACCTCTCGTTTATTCATCATGTCTTGCAATGAAATATCATCAAGAAAACTCTGTATTCGGTTACTTAAGTCAAGCCATAAATTATGCGTTAAACAACGTTTGTTGGTATCATGACAGCCACCAGCCGCATTACCACAGTTAGTGACATCAAGGTTTTCATCGACTGCCATAATAATATTTGACACGGCTATTTCGCTGGGTGCACTGCTCAGGCTATATCCACCACCAGGCCCCCTAATACTATTCACTAAGCCTTGTCTACGTAACTTTGAAAATAGTTGCTCTAAATAAGACAAAGAAATATCTTGGCGTTCAGAAATTTCAACCAATGAAACGGGTCCATTACCCGCATGCAATGCAAGGTCTAGCATTGCTGTTACTGCGTAACGTCCTTTTGTAGTAAGTTTCATGATTATGTATGCTCTAACTTTGAATAAATAGCCGTATTAACTACTCACTAAAGTTTAGAGTACCTGACTATTGCAGTCAAGTATTGTGCATGCCTCTATAATATAGAGTAACTCACTGTAAAACTATTCAGCATAAAAAACAGATAAGCGCGTTATAACAACGCTACAAGGATCTAATAACAACATAAATGTTATTTAATATTTAGGGAGTAAAAGTAATAATTACCCTAGTAAGTACCCATGAATTCAGTTTTCTGAAAGTATTTACACATGAAAAATATGATATGAGAAGTGGATTATTAATATTTGGTATTATTTTTTGCAGAGAGTTGCTTATAATGGCTTAAAGTAGCTTCGAACTCCTTATGAATCTTATCTTTTTCAACACGGTTTTCAGTAATTGCCTGTTGATAAATTTTCAAGTTATCGAGTACATCTTCAATCTCTTTAGCTACAGCATCTTTATATTTAAGATCTTTCATTCGCTCATGATCATTTTCAAGCTTCTCAAGCTTTTGAGACTGTTTTTTATGGCGTGCTTTTAATAAGTCAATTGTCAATTGAGCAAGACGGAACTTAGCCTCATAGGCTCTTACGAGTTCTTTTTCTGTGTTATAAACGGTCAATAAACGACTATCTTCTAGGTCACGCAGCTCTTGGCTTTTAGAATTTTTGGCTTGAGCCCTTTTTCGCTCATCTTCTATAAGCTTTAGTTGGTAAATTTTTCTTTGCTCTTCTGCTGAAATAACAATTTTCTTTTTTATGCCATTTTTATCTAATTCAATATGCCCTAGTTGAGCATCTGATGCAGGAATACTCCCAGAATAATTGACCTTACCAGAATCATCTGTCCACCTGTACAGCGCAGCGTTCGCAGAGAAACTCCAACACACAAGTATCCCAATAATTATATTTTTGTTATTTTTAAAAGTCATTGTAATTTACTTAGTAAGTTCAATATAACGTAGTAAGTTAGATTCAAAATCAGTTTTCAAGCTTAATAGCTCCTTGTTATTCTCCTTTAATGCTTTTTCATACTGATCTATTGTTTGTTTTATATTGACAACTTTAAGTTCATTTTCCTTTTTCAAATTTAACTTATCAACTCTTTCTTGCAGACGCTTCTTATGTGCTAATAAAATATTTGAGTTACCTTTTAACATTTTAATTTTGGTCTCAAAATAATTCATTATTTCTTGTTTATTTTCATAGGTTGATAATAATTGTTGATCTAGCTTATATTGCTTAGCTCGTTTTTTACGAAGCGCATTCTCAATTTTCTCCTGAGCCTCTTCTTTTTGAGCCTGTAATTCAAGCTCCTTTTGAAGTGCTATTTTCGCAGCAGGGTCGAGTTCTTTTTGCGTAATGCCACTTTTATCTATTTTAGTATGTGCTTTTTTTGATGCAGCAACAGGAACTTTGTCAGAAAAATGAACTTCACCTTTATCATCAACCCAGCGGTATAAACCCGCAGATGCAAAGCTTGATACTAAGATGAGTGTTGTAGTTATTAGGGTTTGTGTTTTAATTTTCATTACCACAGTTTTCCAATTTATTTTGATTGTTGATCTGATATTATCATATTTCAATTTAAGGGTAATAAATTCCCGACGAACGTACTTATCAAAAAAATATTCTTCCACAAGCCGTTAAAATACTATGAAACGATTAAATATTATGAAACCTTACCAACAAGAATTCCTAAATTTCGCATTACAAAACCATGTTTTAAGTTTTGGTGAATTCACCTTAAAATCCGGTAGATTAAGCCCCTACTTCTTTAACTTTGGTTTATTTCAAACAGGTTCATCGTTAGCAAAGTTAGGTGATTATTACGCGCAAACAATAGTCGATTCAAAATTACAGTTTGATATGTTATTTGGTCCTGCTTATAAGGGCATTCCGCTGGTTTCAGTAATAGCCGCAACACTGTATGAAAAACATGGTGTTGATTACCCTTATGCTTACAACCGTAAAGAAGTGAAAGATCACGGAGAAGGGGGAAATATTGTGGGCGCACCATTAACAGGTAAAGTATTAGTTGTTGATGATGTCATTAGTGCAGGCACAGCGATACGAGAAGCCGCTGACATTGTGCATGATAATAACGCTAGGCTGGCTGGCATAGCTATTTCTCTCGACCGTCAAGAAAAAGGCATGGGAGAAAAGTCTGCGGTACAAGAAGTTGAAGAGGCATACGATATTTCAGTGCTGAAAATAATTGGCTTAGATCATGTGATACAACATATAGAAACAACTGACAATGATCCGAAATTATTAGAGGTAATTACCGCCTACCGTGAGCAGTACGGCGTTTCCTAACTCAACTTTATTAACAACCGATTTACAAAGAAGCAATGCGCTCTATCGACTGTTCAAGGTTCTCCATACTGGTCGCAAATGACAAACGAATATGACCGACCAAACCAAATGCACTGCCTGGTACCAATGCCACGCCCGTCTTATCTAATAAATGCTCGGCAAGTTCAGTATCATTGGTCACCCCATCAACTCGTGCTATCAAGCCTTCAACATTAGGAAAGCTATAAAACGTCCCATCGGAAGGCAAACAATCAACACCCTCGATAGCATTGAGAGCTTTAACAACATAATCATGACGCTCTTTAAAAGCTTTTAGCATGGGGCGTAAACAGGTTTGATCACCATTCAGTGCCTCAACCGCAGCATATTGTGAAATTGAGGTTGGGTTAGAGGTACTCTGCCCCTGTATTTTCTTCATGCCTTTTATAAGCTCAACTGGTCCACCCGCATAACCAATGCGCCAACCTGTCATTGCATAGGCTTTTGAAACCCCATTTAATACAACACAACGGTCAACCAACTCAGGTGTTTCATTAAGAATATTTGTAAAAACCTTTTGTTCACCCTCTTTCTGATCTAGGTTACCAAATAAAATTAGCTCGTACATATCATCGGTGGCAACAATAATATCGGGATGTTTTAATAAAACCTTACCCAAAGCAGCTAGCTCTTGTTTAGAATAAGAAACGCCGGTTGGATTAGAAGGACTGTTGATCACAAACAATCGAGTCTTATCTGTGATAGCGTTTTCAAGCATTTCAGCCGTCAGCTTAAAATTATTCGACTGCCCTGCTTCCACAATCACGGGCGTCCCACCCGCTAATAACACCATATCAGGATAAGACACCCAATACGGCGCAGGAATAATCACCTCATCGCCATCATTAAGTAGCGCCTGACATAAATTAGAAAAACTCTGCTTACCACCACAAGAAACCAAAATTTGATCAGGCTCATAGTCCAACTGATTATCGCGTTTAAACTTTTTGATAATGGCATCTTTAAGTTCTGGGATTCCATCAACCGCTGTATAACCGGTATTATTGTTCGTAATCGCCGCAATACCCGCTTCTTTAATATGTGCAGGCGTTGGAAAATCAGGCTGACCGACGCCTAAATTGATAATATCTTGACCTTCTGCTGCAAGTTTTTGAGCCAAAGCACTAATGGCTAAAGTTGGTGAAGGTTTAACGCGCTGAACACGATCTGAAAGCTGAATGGCCATGAAAAATCCTAAATAATTATCGCTTAATGAAAGCATGGAATATACTCTATCCACACCCTGAGTAAAGCTTAAAATATGAAACAGATTTTTGATCTACATACAGAATTTGAACCTGCTGGCGATCAGCCCACCGCAATCAAATCTTTAGTCGATGGCTTAAATGATGGCTTAATGCATCAAACCTTATTAGGGGTTACGGGCTCGGGTAAAACTTTTACCATGGCAAACATCATTGCCCAAACGCAGCGCCCCACCATCATCATGGCGCATAACAAAACCTTGGCAGCTCAGCTCTATGGTGAGATGAAAGAGTTTTTTCCTAACAACTCAGTAGAATATTTTGTCTCCTACTATGACTATTACCAGCCTGAAGCATTTGTACCAGCCTCGGGGGTTTATATCGAAAAAGATGCCTCTATTAATGAGCACATTGAACAAATGCGGCTGTCTGCCACCAAAGCTTTAATGGAAAGCACTGATACCATCATTGTTGCCACTGTTTCAGCCATTTATGGTTTGGGTGACCCAAAATCATATTTAAAAATGATGCTTCACCTTGATCGGGGCGAGAAAATTGATCAGAGAGCCATTATTCATCGCTTAGTTGAACTCCAATACACCCGCAACGATATTGAGCTATCCCGTGGTACGTATCGTGTGCGCGGTGATGTGATTGATGTACACCCCGCAGATTCAGATATCGAGGCAGTACGGATTGAGTTATTTGATGATGAAGTCGAACAACTCAGCTATTTTGACCCTCTGACGGGGGAAATTTTACGCAAAGCCCCACGCCTGACCATTTACCCCAAAACACACTATGTCACGCCACGTCAGGTTATGTTAGATGCGGTTGATAAAATCAAAGTTGAGTTAAAAGATCGTTTAGAAGAACTGCATGAAAATAACCGACTGGTCGAAGCGCAGCGACTAAAAGAACGCACTCAATATGATATTGAAATGATTGTTGAGGTAGGTTATTGCTCGGGCATTGAAAACTACTCACGGTATTTATCTGGTCGACCTATTGGTGCGCCACCACCCTGCTTATTTGACTATTTACCCGAACGGGCATTAGTGATTATTGATGAATCTCATGCCACCGTACCACAAATAGGCGCGATGTATAAAGGTGACTTCTCACGTAAAACTAATTTGGTTGAATACGGCTTTCGACTTCCTTCCGCTCTAGATAACCGACCTCTGCGTTTTGAAGAGTTTGAACAACTTATTCCACAAGTCATTCATGTCTCTGCTACACCTGGAGATTATGAGAAAGAACACTCCGATAATATTGCCGAGCAAGTCGTACGCCCCACCGGTTTACTCGACCCAACTATCGAAATTCGACCCGTCGCCAGTCAAGTCGATGATGTAATGTCAGAAATTACTGACCGTGCAAGCCGCAATGAACGCGTACTCATCACTACACTTACCAAACGCATGGCTGAGGACCTCACCGACTATTTATTAGAACACGGCAAACGGGTACGCTATTTACATTCCGATATTGATACCGTCGAGCGCGTAGAAATAATTCGTGATTTACGCCTAGGCGAGTTTGATGCATTGGTAGGAATCAACCTACTACGCGAAGGTTTGGATATGCCCGAGGTATCGTTAGTCGCTATTTTAGATGCCGACAAAGAAGGTTTTTTAAGATCAGAACGTTCCCTCATTCAAACCATCGGGCGCGCTGCCAGAAACGTCGAAGGTAAAGCCATCCTTTATGCCGACCGAGTGACCAAATCAATGCAAGCAGCCATTGATGAAACAGAGCGTAGACGCGCAAAGCAGATTACGCATAATACCAAGCACGATATTACACCCACCAGCATCAACAAAAAAATCACCGATATTATGGAAGGTGCCTACGGTAGCTCGATGCGCGGACGTGGCAAGAAAAAGCTCGATAAAGTTGCAGAAGATCCAGCGACTTACGCATCAATGACACCCGATAAAGCCTTAAAAGAAATCACTAAACTAGAGAAAAAAATGTTCCAACATGCCAAAGATTTAGAGTTTGAAGAGGCTGCGAAAACCCGTGACGAAATTAGCCGCTTGCGTGAGCAGGTTATCAAAGGGGCTTAAACATAATCTTTGAACATTAAACCCTGATCCCCAGATAGAAAACACGATGATAGCACAAGCCTTGATTCCATAGAACATCCCAAAAATACTCGATTAACCTACGGGTGAAACGACTATTTTTCGAATATGCTATGAAATCAAAGTCTTGCACTCTCATTCGCGTTTCTATCTAGGGATTAGGGTTAAAGCTAAGGGTTAATCTCTCCGTGACATTATCCAAAGCATACTAAAAAGCCGGAACCAAGGTAAAACCGGAATAATCAAGAAACTGTAGTGGGTTGGTAACAAGATCTTTTTTCCCATAATAACGGCTTAAGTCAATAGGTGTTTCTAGTGGTGCTACATTGTTACGCTTTCCTGCAGAATTTATCGCAAGCTTGATTTGAGCGACGGTTTTATTGTAATCGGGTTTATAGTCATAGATGTTATTAACAACATTACAATTTGCTAACCCACGCAGGTCAAACACCTTTGCTACGTTGCCTAATATTTTACAATTGTGATTTTCGAATACTTTGATTGAACCAGTAGCTTCTCTTTTGGTTTTCCCTTTATCCACCAACAAAATTAAATTACCTGCTACAACACTGTTGTTACCTCTAGCTAGAGTGACACCATGATGTTGATTTAAAGCACAAATATTATTAATGATTTTAACATTATTATAAGGTAAAGAATGATAGCGAGGGCTATCACCTCTTTCATCACGTGTGAAGAAACACTGCCAGCCCGCTAATTGCGGGTGAGTTAATGGTACATTTCCAACCAGTGAGATATTGTTGCGAATAGTGATATTTGAATTTCCGCTACTTCTTTTTGTGGTATACAGTTGAATCATATCACTGTGAACATACTGCTTCTTATTCCAACGCAAATAATGTACGGGGATTCTTCCGAAGCTAAGGTTAGAATCAATCAATGCATTTGTAATACCTCCGCCAGAGAACATATCGCTAGCAATTCTCTCCGCTTTATTGGCAATAGCATAAAAAGAGTCAACGCCGGTAAATTCAACACAATGAAATAAATCACTAAATAGTATTCTATCAATTAATATATCAGTGCTATTTTTGATCAGTAACCCAGATGGGTTATGCATAATTGCCCCAATATTATTGGTATTTAAAGCAGTTAAGTTATTTTTATTGCCCATAAAATGCAGATTTGTTAAGCGAATATTACCTGAGTTCCTAATTTGCCAAGAATATGTATGCCGAGATTCCGCCTGAGGGTTTTTAATTTTAAAATGACTCAAGGTTACATTGTGTAGATTTTCCCAAATAATATTTTCTAAATAAGGTGCCTTCCCGTTCTCTAACATGCCAAGCACCAGCACTGTTTTACTAAATGGGTGTTTTTGCCGATAATGAAAACGCTTACCTCGAAGATCTCTTCTTACAATAATTATTTCACCACCTCTAGCGTTGTCTAATGCGGCGGATAGCTCATTGAAAGTAGCAACATTTTGCACCCTGCTACTGCTTAGAACCTCGTTGTTATTAATTTTCTTAAGGTTATCAGGAAACATATCGGGCATATCAATATTAAATTGGGAGTTATTTTTTAAATAGCTAACAAACTCTTCAGCAGACCCATAACTATTTGCAATCAATACGAATAGTGTGAAGACATAGGTGCCAATTTTACGTTTTGAAAGTATTATCATTTTTTTCATTATTTCTTCCCCTAACTATTCACTAGAAATTTTTCATGATTTTTAAATTGAAGCCTATTCAGAAACTATACACGAAAGATATGACGAATAAATACAGTTTAAGTTCTACTTGTTTAGTAATATATTCTTTCATAGTTACCGTTGTTTAGTCCGCAATAAGTTGCGTATAATAGCCGACCTCTGTGAATAAACTTCACAAAATTAACCATGGGTTCCCTCAACCCCATAGACAAAAAGGATACATATGAGTACTTCTACCCCCTCTTTAAGCACAAACAAACTACTTTTCCCCATCGTGTTATTTCACCTATTCGTCATTGCCGCGAGTAATTATTTAGTACAAATACCCGTTAGTGTATTTGGTTTTCAAACCACATGGGGAGCTTTTACTTTCCCGTTGATTTTTTTGGCGACTGATTTAACCATACGGCTTTATGGCGCACCACATGCAAGACGCATAATTTTTCTCGCCATGATTCCTGCGATTATAATTTCTTACATCCTTTCGGTTATCTTCTTTGAAGGCAGCTTTCAAGGCTTTGGGCAACTATCCGAGCTTAATACCTTTGTCGCTCGTATTGCAATTGCAAGTTTTCTTGCTTACGTCGTAGGTCAGTTACTTGATATTTATGTTTTTAAACGTTTACGCGAGTCACAAAAAGAATCAAATTGGTGGATGCCACCTGCTTTCTCATCAGTTATTGGTACTTTAATTGATACACTTATTTTCTTCGTGGTGGCTTTTTACCAAAGCACCGATGCGTTTATGGCGAATAACTGGCCTGAAATTGCAGCGGTAGATTATGTGTTTAAGTTGCTAATCAGCTTAGCCATTTTTGTGCCTGTTTATGGTGTGTTAATGTCTACTTTCACGAAAAGGCTTAGCACTCAAAGCTAGTTAATATATGAAAAAACAAAAAGTCATTGTCGGCATGTCTGGCGGGGTTGATTCCTCAGTCGCTGCTTTGCGCCTGCTTGAACAAGGCTATCAGGTTGAAGGCTTGTTCATGAAAAACTGGGAGGAAGATGACTCTGAAGAATACTGTACCGCCACAGAAGATTTAGCTGACGCGCAGTCAGTTAGTGATGATTTAGGCATAAAACTACATACGGTTAATTTCTCTAGCGAATATTGGAATCAAGTGTTTGAATATTTTTTAGCCGAATACCGCTCAGGGCGAACTCCTAATCCCGATATTATGTGCAATAAGGAAATTAAGTTTAAGGCCTTTTTAGAGTATGCGATTGACCTAGGCGCAGACTTTATTGCGACAGGACATTATGTACAACTTGACCGAACAGCCAATGAACTCACCCTGCTTAAAGGCTTGGATGAAAATAAAGATCAGAGTTATTTTTTATATACTTTACAACAACATCAACTTGCAAAAAGCCTCTTTCCTATAGGTGATTTAGAAAAACCTGAAGTTCGCAGATTAGCCGAAAAAGCAGGGTTTGACACCGCTAACAAAAAAGACAGCACAGGTATTTGTTTTATTGGTGAACGTAAATTTACCGAATTTTTACAACGATTCTTACCTGCTCAGCCTGGGGATATTATAACTGCTGCTAGTGGTGATAAGGCTGATGGGAGTAATGAGATTATCGGCCAGCATCAAGGCTTGATGTATTATACTCTTGGGCAACGCCAAGGTTTAGGTATTGGCGGGCTAAAAACAGCCTCTGAAGAGCCTTGGTTTGTAGTTGATAAAAACCTTAAAACCAATCAACTCATCGTCGCCCAAGGGCATAACCACCCTCGCCTACTGAAACAACAACTTGGTGCATCTCAATTACACTGGGTTTCTGGACAAGCACCTTCTGCACACTTTAACTGCAAAGCTAAAATTCGCTATCGTCAAATCGAACAAAACTGTACTGTTAAAATTAAAGGAGCTGTAGGTACTGTCTGTTTTGACGAGCCTCAGCGGGCTATCACTCCCGGTCAGTCAATTGCATTTTATCAAGAAAATGTCTGTCTAGGTGGTGGCGTTATAGACACTATGCGTACCTATTGTGATGATTAAAACATTGGGAAATATGATCAAAGTGCCCAGAACATTCACCTCTTCTAGTTACTTCTAAATCAACCGAACCTGTTTGACTTAAGAGAAAGTTTAAACAAGCAACCAGGATTAGCGCAGAACGCCGATCTTCGCAAAAAACAGACGGATTACTAAGCTAAAAATAATTGGATTTAATCAAGGTCTGCCCTCCCCCTACAACACAACATCCAATAAAAAACACCACCTATCCATAGGCTTGTATTTTATAGTTATAGTTATAGTTATAGTTATAGTTATAGTTATGAGACCTTTGCACGAGAGTGCAAAAATCCCACAAAAATGGGATAATAGCATTTTACCCAACAGGTTCACAAAATGGCTTGGAAAAA
>Ga0256839_1002921_pt1 | contig 18337 bp, 14 predicted proteins | sample 354166metaG_FD_185968 | JGI IMG/M metagenome (GOLD analysis project Ga0256839, IMG submission 185968) | Hydrothermal vent microbial communities from Mid Atlantic Ridge, Atlantic Ocean - 354-166 | ecosystem: Environmental > Aquatic > Marine > Hydrothermal vents | place: Atlantic Ocean: Mid... | reverse complement strand
TCGCGCCGTAGTCGAACGACAGACTCCGGCCATTGGGATAGGTGAGTCCCGTAGCGCGGACCGTCCCGGCCGAACCGTCGGCGTAAGAGTACTGCACTTTGGGAGTGGAACCGACCACGGTACCGCGTCATTCAGGTTCGAAGATTGACAGCCTACGCCGTCGATCGCTCCCCTCAATATAACGGATTCCAATGGGACCGGGAATCGAGAAAACGTTCGGGAAACGAGTCGATGACCGACTATTCTCCGGCGTCGTGGCACTCCGCAACCTGTTCGCCTTGCAGCGTATGGATGCGCAGCAAGATGTCTGGCAGGACTCATTCGGGTGAGTCCCGCGAGTCCCGAGCCTTTCTGGCCGATTCGAGCCTTTTCAACCCGTCAAGCGGCGAAGCGCGTCCCGCGACGCTAAAGACTGTCATCGCGAAGGATGGCGAAAAACCCACGATACGTGGCGCAAAAACGAAGGCTCGTCGATCGGTGACCGGCGAGCCTGTTTTAGAGCCTGTATCATAACTCGGCGCATTGCTTCGGAACCTCGGACGTGTTGCTTGCGGCCCGGAGTCTTGTGACAGCCTCTTGGTCTGAGCCGGGTTTGGGTCCGGCGCAAGTGGAGGCGGACTCAAGGACTCGCAACGGGGCCAGGATTCCCAAGTAGGGCGCCGGAGGGAGAATCTGCTCGAGTAAAAAGCTGCAACTTATGGCTGAACCATCAGTTGCGACTTCCTCGGCCTGCTGCGCTAACCGGTGGCGAATGGTTCCTTTCCCCCAGTTGCGCTGGTTGGCCGGCGGAAAAAAGGCAGGAGCCAGCCATTCCAAATGACTCGGGACACGCGACTTGCCCGAATTGGCCGGACGCTGCAACCGAGGTAGAATGGAATCGCAGGTTGGAAGACTTGATTATGTTGGCTTTTGGAGAGCAGATCCGTGGAAATCACACTCCCACCCGACGTGCAGCGGATGATTGAAGAAGTGCTGGCGACTGGGCGATATCAGAACGAAGAACAGGTCATGCGAGAGGCTTTGCGAGTCTTGACGGAGCAGGAAGAAGACTTGCAGGCGGTCCGCGAGGCAGTCGACGAGTGGAAAGCCGGGGATCCGGGTATGCCGCTGGATCGGGCGTTTCAGGCGATTCGTAGCCGAATAGCCCCCGAGGGCAACACATGACCTACCGCGTTGTCCTGCAACGATTGGCAGTGCAGGATCTGCAGGAGGCCTACGAGTGGGCTGCTCGACGAGCGCCGCGCACGGCCCAACGCTGGCTGGAACGATTCGAAATCGCTCTTCAATCTCTCGAATGCAAACCGCAGCGTTGCCCACTCGCGAGAGAAAACAAGAAAGTCACCGTCGAACTGCGAGAGTTCCTCTTTGGTAAACCGCCTTCCGTCTTTCGGGCCATTTTCACGATTGATCACAACATCGTTCGGATTCTCCGCATCCGGCGCGCCCAGCGGCGCTCTCTCACACGCCGTCAGATCGAACAGGCGACGGAGCACGACGACTCGGAGTAAGCGACGCGCCGACAGCAGTGGCGGCGAACAAGTCCCTTGACGCCGCCCCGATAGAAAAATGCCGATTGAGAGCTCGGACGAACCATTTCACGGCGCCGATCACGATCGAATCCTGTAGACAAGCAATGGAATGTCGCAGTCTGAGGCCGAACAAGCTTCTACCTGTACATTGATCATCCAGCTTCGAGTGATCGCTCCCAAAGAACGAACGTCAGTTGTGATCGAGAATCTCTGGCGTCTTTTCAGAGACGTGAAATACCAACCGAATGTCGGCAACGTCACTGACGCGAACTCGCAGTTTCTGTCCTTCTTCACCATCATATGTCAGCTCATGGCTAAGCAATTCCTCAACGGAAAACCCTTGCCGCTTCTTTGCCCACTCCAACATTTGCCGCTCAGCATCAACAATCGTCAAACAATACCGCGCCAGCTCAGGGCGATCATACTTGATCCTCACGTCCACCTGCCAACTCGCACACGAGAAAGGCCGGTATAGAATGCCTTCGAGGTCTTTTTCCTGCGAGATGCTCTCTGAGGATGGCGATGGCCGCGTCACGGATGATTGACCACATGCCGTGAGGAAAACCCCTGCGAAAAGAAACAAGAGCAAGAGATCAATGAGTAGTGTGGTGGATGCGTCAACTCTGCAACGCGATGATTCACTGATCGTCATCTCATTGGGACTCCCATTGCCTTAGGGACGGTACGGCGGCAGGTGCTCGAGCAACGAAATTGGACATGGCTGCCTAAACCAGACACGAATCGAATTCGGAACACGTGGGTCACCTTCAAACCAATATGCGCCCTTGATCTTCTTCATCAGTTCACGTGAGTCTTTACCCGTGACAACGATAGATCGTATACACTGCCGACCTTCCAAAACACCGCGAAGACTGGTTTCGCCGAAGAACTTGCGCGAGGTCCCATCAGGATAGGCAACCCACCCCGAATCTCGGTGACGGATCCGTAGTCCCAAGGGAAACGAATATGTCGTAGCAGATTTCGTGCAAGTGCAAGCCGCCGCGGAATCCATTCTCCAAAAGTAGATCATGTGGCTTTCCCGCCATATAATTTTCGAACGAAGGATGCGCGTTGAAGCTTGAATCTGAGCGAAAAGCTCTGGCTTCACGTCGGACAATGCTTTTCTAAGTAGTTGGGCTCTCGGAAGCGCTGGAAGGTATTTCATGGTTGCGTTTAGCTTTCCGACGACGGTTGGGCTGACTCTTGCAGAAGTCCGTATCGCGAGTGAAGCGTTCCCCTTCGCGTAAACTTGAAACCATGCTCTCTCCTTCCAAACACACGTCCATCGATACTTGCCGATTCGAACGGTCAATTCGTTTTCTCGATTGAGAGTCGACTTCTGCCAATTGCCCCATGCATAGTTGCTCCAGTCATGGGTAATAAGCACATTGCCGTTTCCCGTGTTGATGATCTTCGGTACTGGGTTCGGATCGTCAAACTCCCAGTAAGCCGGCGTCCAACGACGCCATCCCAACACATTGATTGAGCCGTTTGACCAGGGACGCAAACCGAAGGGGTCCGTGCATACTATTGGCCTCGACATGCAGTATTGATACGGATTCACTTGGTCCGGTTCGGGATCGATCTGAAGAAAGCGGCCGAGTTTCGCGTGGTAGCAGCGGTGCCGAGTATAGGCGAACAACAGTGGCGGATCCCACCTCTGCCCCGTGAACAAGACCTCCCACCCGAAACTGCTCCCCGACTGCTCGACAAACCCCGGCGACAAGAACAGCGGCTCGCCGTAGGCGGTGTAGGCCTACCGCTCCTGCACGTCGCCGCTTGCGTCCGTGACCGACGTCACGTTCCAGTTGCCGTCCCGCAGCGTGTAAAGACGCTCGTCGAGTACCCCGTCGCCGCTCGTGTCGCGGTCGCGGAGCACAAGATCGTCGATATACCGCAAGCCCCAGACGAATTGGCGGTTGGGATTGGTCGACGAATCGACCCGCTCCTCCAAGACCTGCCAGGACGACGTGTAGTAGAAGTGACGAGTCTCCGTCAGCACACCGCCGGAATAGTCTTTCCGCACCACGCGGAAGTTGCGGCCGTCGTACTGGTTCTCCTGTACCGTCCCGCTCGAGTCGGACAACTTCACCAGACGGTTCCAGGCATCGTATACCGCCGTGAACCCCTGCGTCGGGTCGGCCGGCTTGGGAATCGTCGTCATGTTGCCGGCCGGATCATAGGCCGGAGTCACCCACGCCGGACCGACCGACTCGGTGATGTCCGATGACAGGCAGGAGACCGGAGGCCGGAGGCGGGAGGGGTCGTAGTGGCAATCAAAGGCTGTGGCAGGATATGGCACACGACGTCCGGGTGACGCAACGGGACGATCGTGATGGTATTCGCCGTATCCGGCGAGCGTCGTGGTCCCTTGCTTGATCCCGGCGATTCTACCGGCCGCATCGTCGATCGAGCCGGTCGCGCCATAGTCGAACGACAGACTCCGGCCGCTGGGATAAGTGAGTCCCGTAGCGCGAACCGTCCCGGCCGAACCGTTGGCGTAGGCGTACTGCACTTTGGGAGTGGAACTGACCACGATACCGCATCGTTCAGGTTCGAAGATTGACAGCCTATGCCGTCGACCGCTCCCCTCAATATAACGGATGCCAATGGGACCGGGAATCGAGAAAACGCTCGGGAAACGAGTCGATGACCGACTATTCTCCGGCGTCGTCGCACTCCGAAACCGGCCCGCCTTGCAGCGCATCGATTCGCGGCAAGATGTCTGGCAGGACTCACCCGGGCGAGTCCCGCGAATCCCGAGCCTTTCTGGCCGATTCGAGCCTTTTCGGCCGTCCAAGCGGCGAAGCGCGTCCCGCGACGCGAAAGACTGTCATCGCGAAGGATGGCGAAAATCCCGCGATACGTGGCGCAAAAACGAAGGCTCGCCGATCGGTGACCGGCGAGCCTGTTTTAGAGCCTGTAACAAAACCCACCGAGCCGCTTCCCGGCCTCGGGCGTGTTACTTGCGGCATGGAGTTTTGTGACAGCCTCTTAGTTTGAGCCGGGTTTGGGTCCGGCGCAAGTGGAGCGGAAGGGAGTCGAACCCTCGACCTCGGCATTGCGAACGCCGCGCTCTCCCAACTGAGCTACCGCCCCGCCAATCCCATGACTTGCGGAGATTCTAGAACGAGCTTTCCCCGCTGTCCATACCGCCCGAAAAGCCGGTCTGCGGGTTTCCCGGTTTCCCGAGGTCAAGCCGCATTCGTTGCCGCGACTCAGGGACGCCGCCGCGAGTACTCGCGGATCAGCCGGTGAGCGGCCGGACGGCTCGGAACCGAAACGATCTCGACCTGGTGGCGAATCCCGTCCTCCAATTGCCGGACGAATTGAGCCGACCAGCGTTCGGCTTGAGCCTGTGTGTGAAAAATGTTGGCCTTCCACCCCGTCTTCTCGCCCCGCTGCAACCGCACCAGTGCCACGAAATGAGGCGCCATCGCGAAAGGATCGGTGTAAGGAAGCTTCTCCAAATACTCGATGAGGTCCTGTTCTACTTCGGGGAGCGGCAACGAAAGATGGCGGCGAAATTGCCCCAGTTGATCGACCACCATCCCTCGCTCGTCCGGCCGCCCCACCGCCTGGTACGGGCCGATGGCCGTGAGCTCCTTGAGCAGCGAACGAAAAGCGGACTTGTGCTCGCCGGCCAAATAGTGCGTCAGCGCCCACGCGGCAGCGTAGCCGGTCGATGTGAGCCGGCTGCCTTGCACCGTGTGAGCGATCATCTCGCCGGGCGTCGAATCGAACGCCTTGGCCTTGATGTAGAACTCCAGCTCCAGCATCCTCAGATCGTTGACCATTCCCGCCCCCTTCCAACTCATCCGACGACCCAACTTCGTCGGCGCCAAATACTCCGCCAAACCTTCTCCCATCCACATTGGCCACCGCGACAGCCGCTGCTGAATACCGATGTTGTGCAAGATCTGATGAGCGCCCTCGTGAGCGATCGTCGAAATCATCTGCCGAATGGCCATGTCGCGGTTCACTCGGTAGAGCGGCGACTCCTCGTGCAGCACGATGTAGTTGGTCCAGGGATCGTAATAGGCCAACACCTCGGCCGGCATCTTGCGATACGCGTCGAACTGCCGGCGCGTCCGAAACATCAGCACCACCAGAGGAAACTCGGGCGGATGCGTTTGGAGCTTCCACTTTCGAGCATGCTTGCGAATGCCGGGCAGCATCGTCACCAGCACCCGTCGCGTCACCTGCGAAAACAGCTCCGACGTGTTGGACAAGAAGACGTAGCTTCCCGACACCCGAAGCTCGAGATCGGGAAACCGACGAGCCAACTCGGCCCCCAGCTTCTTGGCCGTCGCCGGACGGAACGGACGGTCGGCCGGTTCGAGCTGATCGGCCGACCGCTCCACGATCTCGCCACTGGGGAGAAAGACGAAGTGCCGGCCGCCTCGAGTCGCATACCGCCGCGCCACCACCGGCTTCCCCTGGGCATCGGTGGTCTGCACGCTGCTTCGACTCGGATCGCGTGACGCCCCGGAGGCCTGCACCGGGCGACTCTTACCGCCATCGGAAACCGACGGCTGAGCCCATGCGGCCGCCGGCGCAACAACCGCGCAGCAGGCGGCTCCCCACACAATCAAGCCGCAACGGCGGCGCCGGCGTTCGACCAACATCGATGCCTCTTCTTGATAAGCCGTCGAATCCCTCTCCACCATTTTGATCGCGATCGGAAAACGTGGCAACCAGTTGGCCGCCGGGCGGCTCGCGGGAAAACCCGCGCTTGATATATTGACACTCTATGCATTGATCTGATATATATGGGTTGTCGATCCATGGGAGCTCCGTAGAAAGGATGGCGCGTGGTGAAGGAGAAGACGAGTGGGGACATGGTGCGGGGGAACCTCGATCTGATGGTTCTTTCCGCGCTGGCGGACGGCCCCAAGTATGGCTATCTCATCCAAAACGCACTCAGCAAGGCATCGGGCGGCACGTTCACCGTACAGGCGGGGACGCTCTATCCGCTGCTGCACCGCTTGGAAGCCGAGGGTTGGGTCCGCAGTCGCTGGGACGACTCGACCGGCCGCAAGCGGAAATGGTACCGCCTGACGCCTCGAGGCCGCAAGCAACTCGTGCACCAGGCCCAGCAGTGGCGGGAATACGCCGATTGCATCTGGCGCATCCTGGCTCCCGTGCTGGGGCAATCCCCCGACGCGATGGAGAGCTCCTGACGCCGAGGGGAACCGCCATGAACCCACCGATGTCCCCGGACGAATTCCGCGACTACCTCAGGCTGCTCACCAGCCTGCTGCGACTGAGCCGCCATCAGCAAGCGGCCATCGCCGAAGAGCTGCGTTCCCATCTGGAAGCTCGATTCGATGATCTGATCCAACAGGGGATCGATCCCCAACAAGCCGTTTCGACGGCCCTGGCCGAGTTCGGCGATGCCGCGGCCCTGGCGGCGGAACTCTCCGCCATTTCTCGTCTCAAGAACAGGAGAAGAATCATGCGTCTGACTACCGGATCCCTGATCGCCACGTTGCTGATCGCCATGGCCGCTGTCGCCTTGTGGCCCGACCGCGCGGGGAATTGGCGAAGCAAGACGGTTCAGGCTCAGCAGACAGAGCCCGTCGAATCGAAAACCGAACCGACTGCCGAACTCAAGCCGGCGGACCCCAATGAGATCGTCTGGCGACAGCTCGAACAGGAGATCGATGTCGAGGTCATCGATGTGCCCCTCGAGGACGCCGTGGCATCGCTCTCGAAGCAGAACCACTTCCAGTTTTACTTCGACAGAGCCTCGCTGGAAAACGAGGGCATTGATGTCCGTGAAGCCCTCGTCAACCTGAGCCTCAAGAATATCCCGCTGCGCATGGCACTGCGACTGATCCTCGATCCGCACGACCTGAGCTACACGCTCGACCATGGCGTGGTGATCATCACCACGCAAGAAGCCGTGCATCGGAAGTATCTCCACGTACGTGTCTACGGCGTCGGAGATCTGGTCGAACGGCGGCCGGCCCCGTCCGATGATGGAGCATCCGAATCGGCTCCGCCGAAATCCCGTGCGAAGGCGACGGATCAGAGCCGTAGCGGTGCCGCCGGTGCGAGCACGATGTACGTCCAGTATGATGGCAACATGGGGTTTCGTGGCGGGCTCGGCGGTGGATTGGGTGGGACGATGGGCGTGCCGGCTGGTCCCAGAGGGGTCATTGCCGACGGAGCCCCCTATGACATTTCCGATCTAGCCGACGTCATTCTGCTCACGATCGATCCCGAATCGTGGGAAGAGTACGGCGTCGGTTTCGCCCGGATTTGCCAGTTTCGCGACACACTGATCATTTCGCAGACCGTGCAAAACCACCGCAAGATCGAAAAACTGTTAAACGATCTGCGCCAGGCCGTCCAGACGGCAGGTCCGCCGATTCCCGATAGTGCGGCAATCGGCGGACTCGGAGGCGGATTCGGTGGTGGTAGATTTGACGGCGGCGCGGAGGGAGCGTTTGGCAGATGAGTGTGGCCGGTCCTGTGCAACCACATGGCGAGTCGCTGCCCGTCGCAGCGTGGAGCGGTCGTTGGATACGATCCCTGCCGCCATCCCATCCGTCCCATCGGTCCTTCCGCCAGACGCCGCTGCCGGCCGCGTTACGCGACGATCTCGGTGATGACCTGGCCACCGATGTCGGTCAGGCGGTAGTCGCGGCCTTGGAAGCGGAAAGTGAGCCGTCGGTGGTCGATGCCGAGCAGATGCAGGATGGTCGCTTGCAGATCATGCACGTGTTTGACACGCTCCACACCAGCCAGCCCCAATTCGTCGGTCTGGCCATGAATCAGGCCGCGCCGAAAGCCGCCGCCGGCCACCCACATCGAATAGGCATCGATGTGGTGATCGCGGCCGGTCGTTTTGCGGACTTCTCCCATTGGCGTGCGCCCGAACTCCCCGCCCCAAACCACGATCGTCTCATCAAGCAGCCCGCGGCGTTTCAGATCGAGCACCAGAGCGGCTGATGGCTGATCGACTTCGCGGCAGATCGCCGGAAAATGTTGCTCCAAGTTTTCCGTGGGACCGCCGTGATGGTCCCAGTTGGTATGGTAGAGCTGCACGAACCGCACGCCCCGCTCCACCAACCGCCTGGCCAGCAGGCAGTTGTTGGCGAATGACGGCTTCCCGGGCGCAGCACCATACAAGCGGATCGTCTCTTGCGACTCGCCGCTCAAATCCATCAACTCCGGAGCACTCTCCTGCATGCGATAGGCCATCTCGTACGCCCGGATGCGAGTTTCAATCTCCGGATCCAACATTCGCGATTGGTGCTTGCGGTTCAGTGCCGCCACCGTATCAACGAAATCACGCTCCTGCTCGCGCGACAGCCCGGCCGGGCTGCGGAGTTCCAAAATGGGTTCGGGCCCGTCGCGAAACGGAACGCCCTGAAACATCGTCGGCAGAAAGCCGCTGGACCACAATGCCGAGCCGCCTCGCGGACCCCGCGGACCGGACTGCAAAACCACAAACCCCGGCAAATCGTCCGCTTCGCTCCCGAGTCCATACGTGATCCACGATCCCATGCTGGGTCGGCCCGGCTGAGCCGATCCGGTGTTGACCAGGATCTTGGCAGGGCCGTGATTGAACACATCGGTCTGCATGGCGTGCAGCCAGCACACTTCATCGACGATTCGGCGGTGGTGCGGCAGCAGATGGCACAAGCTCTGACCGCACTCTCCGTAACGCCGGAATTTCTGCGCGCTGGCCAGCAGTTTTTCCGTCCCCTTCAAAAAGGCGAACCGCTTGCCTTTGAGATAGCCGGCGGGCGGCGGTTCGCCATGGAACTTCCTCAAAGCCGGCTTGTCCTCGAACAGGTCGAGCTGACTCGGACCGCCCGCCATGAACAGAAAAATCACCGCTTTGGCTCGAGGCCGATGGTGAAGACCTCTCCGACCGGACGCCCAGCCGTCCTGCGCCAGCAGCGACGCCAGCGCCATGCTGCCGACGCCGAGTCCTCCCGATGCCAGCCACTCGCGCCGATCCATCACCGCAAGACGGCGATCCGCCTGCTCGTTTTCTGCACAGCCAGCCACAAGACCCGCCACCTTCCTTTCCGCCCTCAGACGCGCCGCATGCGGCACGGAGTTTTGTGACAGCCTCATATTACGTCGGTTCATCATGCTATTCTCGAGTTACAAACTCATCGAGATTCAACAAGGTCCGTGCCACCAGTACCCAAGCGGCTTGCTCGGGTGTCGCTTGCCCTTTCTCGCCCATAAGCGGAACGATCCTCGCAGGTTCGCGCTCGAACACCGCGAGTTGCCTCCGGTAATACGCCGCCAAGATCTCCGCTTCCTCCGCACTGGGCGGACGCGCCAGGCAGTGCAAGAATCCGAAGCGGATCCGCTGATCGACGCCGCCTTCCATTTTCGCCAGTTTCTTTCCCAAGGCCCGAGCGCATTCCAGAAACGCTTGGCTGTTGGCGAGTGTCAGTGCCTGCAGCGGCGTATTGGAAACGGTGCGGCGGGTGCAAGTCGCATTCATCCGCGGCGTGTCGAACGTCGTCAGCAATGGATACGGAGCGCTGCGCATGAAGAAAATGTAGAGGCCTCGGCGATAGCGAGCGGGCCCGCGACTGGTGGGCCAGGACGCCTTGCGCTGCGTGAACGCATAGACTCCGCTCGGTTGCGGCGGATAGACGCTGGGGCCGCCGATGGTGCGCACCAACAACCCGCTGGCGGCCAGTGCCACGTCGCGCACGATTTCCGCTTCCACTCGCCAGCGCGACTGCCTCGCCAGCAACCGGTTGCGCGGATCGACTCGCGCCACATCATCGCGCCAGACCGACGACTGGCGGTAGGTCTGCGTGAGCACGATCCGGCGGATCAGTTGTTTGCGGGACCATCCGCTCTCCATCAGTTCGACCGCCAGATAGTCCAGCAGCCGGGGATGTGAGGGGGGCGTACCCTGATAGCCGAAGTCGTTCTCGGTTTCGACCAGCCCGCTTCCGAACAAGTGCATCCATACCCGGTTGACGAACACGCGAGCTGTCAGCGGGTGGTCCCGCCGTACCAGCCAGCGAGCCAGGTCGAGTCGATTGGGCGGCTGATGCTGGGGCTCGAGCGACGGCAAAAAGGCAGGCACACCGGGAGAAACCGGCTCACCCCGTCGCAGAAAATCGCCCCGGATCATAATGAAATCGTCCCGGCGATCCGACCGTTCGCGCATAATCATCGTCGTGGGGACCTGACCGGCCAGCTCCTTGCGATCTTGCTCGAACTGTTTGAGCCGCTTACGGAGAGCCTCCCGTTTGCCGCTCGCCGTCGTGGAAGGCGCATGTGCCTGCTTCGAACTTGAGCCGTCGGCGGAGGAATCCCTCTCACCGGACACCGCCGCGATCTGCTTCCGCAGTTCGGTAATGGCCTGATCCAGCTCCTTCAATTCGGCCTGTTGTTCGGGAGTCGGCAGCGACAAGGTAGGTGACACACTATTGGCATCCTGAGTATGATTGAAGAAGGCGAACAGTTGATAGTATTCTCGCTGGGTGAGCGGATCGAATTTGTGCGAATGGCATTGTCCGCACCCGACCGTCAGCCCCAACCAAACGGCCCCCGTGGTGTTGACGCGATCGACGATCGACTCCACGCGGAACTGCTCGCGGTCGACGCCTCCTTCCTGATTGATCAACGTGTTGCGGTGGAAACCGGTAGCCACCAACTGCTCCTCGGTGGGAGAGGGCAGCAGATCTCCGGCCAGTTGTTCGATGGTAAAACGATCCAGCGGCATGTCGGCATTGACGGCTCGAATCACCCAATCGCGATAAGGCCACATCGTGCGAGGCGAATCGACGGTGTAGCCGTGCGTGTCGGCGTAGCGGGCCTGGTCGAGCCAGTGGCGGCCCCATCGTTCACCGAAATGGGGATTGGCCAATAGCCGATCCACCAGCCGTTCATAAGCATCCGGGCGCCGATCCGCCACAAAGCGTTCCACCTCTGCGGGCGTGGGCGGCAGACCGAGCAGATCGAGTGATAATCGGCGGATGAGCGTCCGGCGATCCGCCGGCGGAGACGGCCGCAGCCCGGCCGGTTCCATGCGCCGCCACACAAAGCCGTCGATGGGATCGCCGGCCCAGGACGAAGCAGCCGGAATGACGGGGCGGCGAATCGGACGAAATGCCCAGTGCAATTCATACACGGCACCTTCGTCGATCCACTGTTTGAGTCGTTCCAGTTCGTCACGGGAGACCACCAGGCCGCTGTCGGGCGGCGGCATTTTCTCGTCGGGATCGGACGACTGGATCCTCGCAACCAGCCGGCTCGCTCCTGAATTGCCCGGCACGATCGCCGGATCCCGATCCTCGGCCGACAGGGCGTCGTCCCGCCGATCCAGTCTCAAATCGGCTTCGCGCGATTCCTCATCGGGACCGTGACAGCGAAAACACTTGTCCGATAGGATCGGCAGGATGTCGCGGGCGAAATCGACTTTCCTCAAGGGGCCTGCGGCTTGAACCCAACAGCCGCCGGCAAGCACCAAACACAGCACACCGCAAAGCACGCGGCTCCACGTCATCGGCCGAGTGGCCGAAGACCGGTTCGTTGAGAGTCGCAACGGTAAGCAGACTGGCAGGAACATGGGTACGGTCGGGGGAGGGGGAGGCATGCTGGACTGCATACAGAGTTATTGTAGTCGAACGGGCGGGAAGTTGTCTGCTTCACTGCCGGAACGTCACCCGGTGTTCGATTTCCCGACACAGCGCGGGCGGCAGCGGCCCCTTGGTCATCGACGCGAGGTTCTCACGGAAATGCTCGTCGTTGCAAGTGCCCACAATCACCGTATGACAATCGGAGTGCGAGATGGTAAAGCGGAGAATCAGCTCGGCTCGCGTCATCCCCGGCTCGAGCAGCTCATCGAGCCGTGCCGCTTCCCAAATCTGATGGAGCTGGGGGCGTTGGATTTCCGCGTCGGGGCCTCCTTTGGCGACTCCGCCCCGGATGATGATGCCGGCCCCGGTTTCCGCAGCCCGGCGAATCCACTCGTCATGTTCGGGTGCGAGACACGAATAGGGGATCTGAAACGTATCGAACACGTTCAAGTCAATCAGGTCCGGCAGGTGGGGCAGTGAGCTCGACACGCCGAGGAATCGAACGGTTCCTTCGTCGCGAAGCTGCTGTACGACATCGACCAAGCCGTTATCTCTGAGCGTGACCGCGTCACCTCCGTGAAACTGCAGTACATCGATCGTGTCGGTGCACAGCCGCTGCAAACTGGTCTCCACATTTCGCAGAATAACGTCTCGAGTCCAAGAGTGTCGCACCTCCAGATGATCCTCGTGCTGCAGCGGATCACACCCGCACTTGGTCGCCAGGTAGTACTCGCTGCGCCGCGAGCCGATGAATCGACCGATCCGTTCTTCGGCCACACCGTAATCGGGTGCCGTGTCGATGAAGTTGATCCCGGCATCCAGCACTTGATTGAGAAACCGGTCGGCCTGGGCATCGCTCACCACGCGCACGCCCCAGGTGCGCGGCCCGCGAAGCCCCATCGTTCCGTAGCCGAGCTGCGAAACCGAAAGTCCGGTCCGTCCCAGTTTCCGTCGGGGCAAACGATCATTCATCCGGATCCTCCACGGCAAATCGACACCGATTCCACTTCCTCCCGCCCACCATCTAAGATGGAATGCATGAGAACCATCATCGTAACGACTGCGGTCGCGGTTGCCATCGCCTCCTCGGCTCGCGCCGACGACGGCGACCCCGCCGACGACTTCCCCCCGGTCGAGACGCTCAATCGCCCCGCCGACGGCTATCGAGGCATCTGGTACATGAACCAGCCGTCGGGAGACGAGTACGTCTACAAATACAGCGGCGGCCTGGGAACGTATTGTGCCAAGCACCGGCCGTTCGCGGTCTACTCGCCGCAAGCCGGCAAGACGTTCTTTTGCTACGGCGGCACGACGGCCGACAGCCACCGCCGGCTCTTGCACATGGTCTCCTATTATGACCACCGCACCGGCAAGGTTCCTCGTCCCACGATTCTGCTCGACAAGCACACCAGCGACGCTCACGACAATCCTGTGATCTCCATCGACGATCGAGGCCATATCTGGATCTTCTCCACATCGCACGGCACGAGTCGCCCGTCGTTCATCCACCGCAGCGAGCGCCCGTTCGACATCCGCTCGTTCCAGCGCGTGCGTGCCATTCAAACCGATGGAACTCGTCGCATTCCCATTACCAACTTCTCGTACATGCAGGTCTGGCACGTTCCCCAACACGGGTTCGTCTGCTTCTTCACTCGATACGGCGATCCGGTGGCGCGTACTCTCTGTTTCATGACCAGCCGGGATGGAGTCACCTGGAGTCCAACTCGCCGCCTGGCGGTGATTGGAGAGGGACACTATCAGATCAGTGCCGTAGGCAAGCGCCGTGCGGGTTCGGCATTCAATTACCATCCTCGCAACAAGGGACTCAACTGGCGAACCAACTTGTATTACGTCGAAACGCACGATTTCGGTGCGAGCTGGCACGCGGCCGACGGGTCGCCTCTCGATCTGCCGCTCGAGACCGTCCGGAACAAGGCCTTGGTCCATGACTATGCCGCCGAAGGCCTCAACGTTTACCTCAAGGACATTCGGTACGATGGCAACGACCGGCCGGTCATTCTCTACGTCACGAGCCCAGGCTATCAGGCCGGCCCTGCCAACGATCCTCGCACTTGGACCACCGCGCGATGGACGGGGACGAAGTGGGAGATCCGCCCGGCGATGACGTCGGACAACAACTACGACATGGGATCGCTGTGGATCGATGCGGACGGTACGTGGCGAATCATCGCGCCGACCGAGACCGGGCCTCAAGCGTACAACCCAGGCGGCGAGGTGGCCATGTGGACCAGTTCCGACCAGGGAGCCACCTGGCAAAAGACCCGGCAGCTCACCTTCGGCAGCCCTCGCAACCACACCTACGTCCGCCGGCCGGTGAACGCTCACGCCGGTTTCTACGCTCTGTGGGCCGACGGGCACGGGCGCCGGCCTTCGCTGTCACGACTCTACTTCTGTGACCGGCACGGCACCGTGCGAATCCTGCCACGACAGATGACATCACCGATGATGACTCCCCGCATTGCCGACTTGAAAAAGACGGAAGAGGACACCGAACCGTGAAGCAACCAGCGATGTGCAAGACGACCAGCCGTGCGAGGGCGATCTGTCTACTGGTTCTGATCGGCACGATTCGCCCTGCCGGATCGGCCGAGACGCTGGAGCAGCGTCTACAGTCCCAATCGTATCAACGTCTGGCACTCGATGCGCGACAACACGGCGACATCCGCCGGGGAGCCCTTCTGTTCTACCAACCGCTGTTGGCCTGTCGCCAATGCCATACACCCGATGCGGCCGGCAATCAAATCGGGCCCGATCTGACTCAGTGGGAGCAGCGACCGAGCGACGAGGAGTTGGTGCGAGCGATCCTCGAGCCGTCTCACACGATCCGTAAGGGATTCGAAACGACGAAATTGAAACTACTCGACGGTCGCGTCCTCAGGGGACTGATGGTCGACAACACGGACCCGCTCGTGCTGCGCGACGCCACCGTGGCGTCGCGGCTCTATTCGATTCCGCGCAGGGAGATCGAAGCCATCCAGACGGACAACACTTCGATCATGCCGCAAGGACTGGTGAACCAACTGGCCGGACGCCAGCAGTTCCTCGATCTGGTGCGTTTCCTCTTCGAGATTCGCGATGGGGGACGCGAACGGATGATGGACCTCGAGCCACCGGCGCATCTGTACGCCACTCGTCCGCTCCCCGAATACGAACGGCACATCGATCACGCGGGGCTGATCACCGGATGGGACGACAACTCGCTGCAACGTGGCGAAGAGGTGTACCGCCGCGTCTGTATGAACTGCCACGGAACGCTGGAACACGCTGGTTCGCTGCCGACAGCGTTGCGGTTTGCCGAGGGAGCATTCAAGAACGGAAGCGATCCCTATTCGATGTACCAGACGATCACTCGCGGATTCGGCATGATGCTGCCGCAAACAGCCTTGGTACCACAACAGAAATACGACGTGATTCACTACATTCGAGAAACCTACTTGCGGCCGCACAATCCGAGTCAGTATTTTTCTGTGACAAAACCGTGGCTTGCGTCGCTTCCCGCGGGCGACACGCGAGGTCCCCGCCCTCGCCCACTCACGCCGTGGTCCGTCATGGATTACGGTCCGACGCTGGCGGCCACCTACGAAATCGGCGCCGATGGCGGCAATTTCGCCTACAAGGGAATCGCCGTTCGGCTCGATCCGGGCCCCGGTGGGATCTCCCGCGGCCGCCACTTCGCCATCTTCGATCACGATACCATGCGATGGGCGGCCATCTGGTCGGGAACCGGGTTCATCGACTGGCAGGGCATTCTGTTCAACGGACGCCATGCCGTCCATCCACGCATCGTGGGACAATTGGAGCTGGAAAACCGGAACGGCCCCGGGTGGGCAGATCCTCGAACCGAATCCTGGCAAGACCGGAGAATCGTCGGCCGCGATGGAAAACACTACGGCCCACTTCCCCGGGACTGGGCACACTACGAGGGAATGGTGAGAGATCGAGAACGGTCCGTTTTCATTTATCGCGTCGGCGACACGCGAATCTGGGATACGCTCGAGCTGGCGACTACCGACCCGCGGCCGGTCTACGCTCGCCAACTTGTGCTCGACCCTCACTCGGAACCCATCACGGTACAAATCGGCCAGCTTCGGGGAGCCTGCACGTTGACGCTGCAGGGGGAGGAAGCGATGGCTCTGCTGGCACAACAACCGGTTCAGCCGGCCCCGGCCGCTGCGACCGGCGGGGATCCGCCGACTCGCCGGCCCAAAAGGCGGCCCGCTCGATTGCGACTTCCCCCATCGCTACTCGCCGCACAAGCCCGGCTTTCCGACGGTGATGTTTCCCGATTCACCTGGTCGGAAAGCGGCGGCCGCCTTCGATTGACACTCCGTCCTTGCGGCAAGCGCAGTCACCTGACGATTTGGTTGGCATCGCTCGAATCGACCGGAGAGCTTTCGGCACTGCCAGCCATCATCGATTCGCGCCCGCTCAGGCCACTGGATATCTCGGAACTGAAAAAAGGCGCGCCGCGGCGTTTTGCCGATAATGTGTCACTCGCGCCGGCGGTGGGCGACGATTCCGGTCCATTCGCCGTGGACATACTCACGCATCCGACCGACAATCCGTGGCTGGCTCGCATGCGGTTCACCGGATTCGATTTCCTACCCGATGGAGACGCCCTGGCGGCCTGCACATGGGACGGAGATGTGTGGCTGGTGCAGGGCATCCGGACACTTGGTGGCGACATCACCTGGCAACGTATCGCCAGCGGCCTGTTTCAACCGTTGGGCTTGAAGGTGGTTCGAGGAGAGATCTATGTCGGTTGCCGAAATCAGATTGTGAGGTTGGTCGATCTCAATGGTGATGGTGAAACCGATCGTTATGTCAGCTTCAACAACGACCACCAGGTCACCGAGCACTTTCATGAATTCGCGATGGGCTTGCAAGTCGATCCGGAGGGCAACTTCTACTACGCCAAGTCGGCCCGCCATGCCCTGCCGGCGCTCGTGCCTCAGCACGGTACACTGCTCAAGGTTTCGGCCGACGGCAGCAAGACTCGGATCGTGGCCAGGGGATTTCGAGCGGCCAATGGAGTTTGCCTCAATCCCGAAGGGTCGTTTCTGGTGACCGATCAGGAAGGGCATTGGACACCAAAGAACCGGATCAACTGGGTGCGACCGGGTGGTTTCTACGGCAACATGATGGCCTATCACGATGTAACTGATTCTTCGGACGCGGCCATGGAGCTTCCTGTCTGCTGGATCACCAATGAGTTCGATCGGTCGCCGTCCGAGTTGCTGTGGGTGCCGCGCGGACGCTGGGGACCGTTGGGTGGCGGACTGCTGAGTCTCAGTTACGGTTACGGCAAGATCTACTCGGTGCTACTCGAACAAGTGCAAGGACAACGCCAGGGCGTACTGTGCGGCCTTCCCGTCCCCCTGTTTCCCACGGGGTTGCTGCGAGGTCGCTTTCATCCCGAGACCGGTGATCTTTATTTGTGCGGCATGGTGGCGTGGGGAAGTCACCGGCAAAGCCCGGGGGGGCTGTATCGCGTTCGCGCCACGGGGAAGGCCATGCATATGCCGCTGTCGTTTCGGGCGACCCGACAAGGCATCGCGCTGACTTGGTCCGATCCGCTCGACCGAGCCGCGGCCGAGCAGGCGGCCAACTGGCGCGTCTTTGCCTGGGATCTCAAACGCTCGGCCAACTACGGTTCACCGCACATCCGAGAACGCCGTTGGCCGGTCGAGCGTGTCGAAGTCTCCGCCGACGGTCGCACGGTCCGTCTGGTGATTCCTCAGATCGCCCCGACCTGGGGACTGTCGATCCGGTGTTATCTCAAGGACGCGGCAGGCCGCCCGCTACGTCGCCGCCTCGACGGCTCGATCTACCATCTGAGCCCGGTCGATCGGGCGATGGATGTGCCCGATGGGGCCGGTTCATCAAGCAAGTAATCGCTGCACCGCTCTCCGCCAGGACACGCACCCAGCTATTCCCAAGTAGCGGAGGAGGGACTCGAACCCCCGACACGCGGATTATGATTCCGCTGCTCTAACCAACTGAGCTACTCCGCCCCAGATTGAGGACCGTGAGCAGGCAATTTTACCGCGAACGCCCCGGTCTGCAAGTCCGGCAGCTCCGACAACGGCACCATATGGGGGAACCGCCCCCGTGGAGAAGGCCGCTCACCGCCCCCGCCAACTCATGCCACGCAGTAACCGCCCGCCGGTCGCTATGACTTCCTACGGCGGATCGTAGCCACTGGCACCG
>Ga0256839_1002920_pt1 | contig 18347 bp, 15 predicted proteins | sample 354166metaG_FD_185968 | JGI IMG/M metagenome (GOLD analysis project Ga0256839, IMG submission 185968) | Hydrothermal vent microbial communities from Mid Atlantic Ridge, Atlantic Ocean - 354-166 | ecosystem: Environmental > Aquatic > Marine > Hydrothermal vents | place: Atlantic Ocean: Mid... | reverse complement strand
CTACTGGCTGGGCAGCGCCAAGCACAGCAACGAGCAGGCCTACCTGTTCCGCAAGTTCGCCGCCTACTGGGGCACCAACAACGTCGATCACCAGGCGCGCATCTGCCACTCGACGACGGTTGCGGGCGTGGCCAACACATGGGGCTACGGCGCCATGACCAACAGCTACAACGACATTCACAAGTCGCGCGCGATGATCCTGATCGGATCGAACCCGGCCGAGGCGCATCCGGTGTCGCTGCTGCATATCCTGAAAGCGAAAGAGCAGAACAACGCGCCGCTGATCGTGGTGGACCCGCGCTTTACCCGCACGGCGGCCCATGCCGACGAATATGTGCGCATCCGCTCGGGTTCGGACGTCGGCTTCATCTGGGGCCTGCTCTGGCACATCTTCGAGAACGGCTGGGAAGACAAGGAATACATCCGCACCCGGGTCTACGGCATGGACGATGTGCGCGCCGAGGTGAAAAAGTGGACGCCCGAGGAGGTCGAGCGCGTCACCGGCGTGCCCGGCAGCCAGATGGAGCGCGTTGCGCGCACGCTCGCCAACAACCGCCCCGGCACGCTGGTCTGGTGCATGGGCGGCACCCAGCACACCATCGGCAACAACAACACGCGGGCCTACTGCATCCTGCAGCTCGCGCTTGGCAACATCGGCACTTCGGGCGGCGGGGCGAACATCTTCCGCGGCCATGACAACGTGCAGGGCGCAACCGACCTGGGCGTGCTCAGCCACACCCTGCCGGGCTACTACGGCCTGTCGGCCGGGGCCTGGGCGCACTGGGCGCGGGCCTGGGAGGAAGATCTCGACTGGCTCAAGGGCCGCTTTGCCTCGATCACCGGCAAGGATGGCAAGGAAAAGTCGCTGATGAACCTCAAGGGCATTCCGGTCAGCCGCTGGATCGACGGGGTGCTCGAGGACAAGGAGAACATCGACCAGCCGGACAACGTGCGCGCGATGGTGCTTTGGGGTCACGCCCCCAACAGCCAGACCCGCGGCGTCGAGATGAAGAAGGCGATGGAGATGCTCGACCTTCTGGTGGTGGTGGACCCCTACCCCACGGTCTCGGCGGTGATGCACGACCGCACCGATGGCGTCTACCTGCTGCCGGCCTCGACCCAGTTCGAGACCCGCGGCTCGGTGACCGCCTCGAACCGCTCGGTTCAGTGGCGCGACAAGGTGGTGGACCCGGTGTTCGAAAGCCTGCCGGACCAGGACATCATGGCGATGTTCTCGGCCAAGTTCGGCTTTGCCGACCGCATCTTCCGCAACATCTCGATGGACGGCGAAAACCAGCCCAATGTCGAGGACATCACGCGCGAGTTCAACCGCGCCATGTGGACCATCGGCTATACCGGCTGGGCCCCCGAGCGCATCAAGGCGCACATGGCCAACCAGCACACCTTTGACCGCACCACGCTGCAAGCCGTGGGCGGCCCGGTGGATGGGGAATACTACGGTCTTCCCTGGCCCTGCTGGGGCACGCCCGAAATGGGGCACCCGGGGACGCCGAACCTTTACGACATGTCCAAGCCGGTCTCGAAAGGCGGCCTGACCTTCCGCGCCCGTTTCGGGGTGGAACGCGACGGGGTGAACCTGCTGGCCGAGGGCGTCTACAGCCAGAACTCGGAGATCCAGGACGGCTACCCCGAGTTCACCATGGCGATGCTCAAGCAACTGGGCTGGGACGGTGATCTGACCGACGAGGAGCGGGCCACCATCGAGGCCATCGCCGGCGACAAGACCAACTGGAAGACCGACCTTTCGGGCGGCATCCAGCGGGTCGCCATCGCCCATGAATGCGCCCCCTTCGGCAACGCCAAGGCGCGGGCCAATGTCTGGACCTTCCCGGACCCGATCCCGATCCACCGCGAGCCGCTTTACACCAACCGGCGCGATCTGGTGAAGGACTACCCGACCTACGAGGACCGGCGCGATTATCGCCTGCCGACGCTTTATGCCTCGATCCAGAAGCAGGACTTTTCCAAGGATTACCCGATGATCCTGACGTCCGGGCGGCTGGTCGAATATGAAGGCGGCGGCGACGAGACCCGCTCAAACCCGTGGCTGGCGGAGCTGCAGCAGGAAATGTTCGTGGAAGTCCACCCGCGCGATGCCAACAATATCGGCATCCGTGACGGCCAGCAGGTCTGGGTGGAAGGGCCAGAGGGCGCCAAGATCAAGGTCGCCGCACTGGTCACCGAGCGGGTCGGCGAAGGCGTGGCCTTCCTGCCGTTCCACTTTGGCGGGCATTTCCAGGGCGAGGACCTGCGGGACAAATACCCCGAGGGCGCCGACCCTTACGTGCTGGGCGAAGCGGCCAACACGGCCATGACCTACGGCTATGACAGCGTCACCCAGATGCAGGAGACCAAGGCGTCGCTCTGCAAGATCACTGCAGCTTGAAGGAGAACCGAGAAATGGCACGAGTAAAATTTCTCTGCGACGCGGAACGCTGCATCGAATGCAACGCCTGCGTCACCGCGTGCAAGAACGAGCACGAGGTGCCCTGGGGCATCAACCGACGCAAGGTCGTGACCATCAACGATGGCACGCCGGGCGAGCGCTCGATCTCGATCGCGTGCATGCATTGTTCGGATGCGCCCTGCATGGCGGTCTGTCCGGTGGATTGCTTCTACCAGACGGAGGACGGCATCGTGCTGCACTCCAAGGACCTGTGCATCGGCTGCGGCTATTGCTTTTACGCCTGCCCGTTCGGCGCGCCGCAGTATCCGCAGGCCGGCAACTTCGGCAGCCGCGGCAAGATGGACAAGTGCACATTCTGCGCCGGTGGCCCCGAAGAGGACATGAGCCAGGCCGAGTTCCAGAAATACGGCCGCAACCGGATCGCGGAAGGCAAGTTGCCGATCTGCGCCGAGATGTGCGCCACCAAGGCGCTGCTGGCCGGTGATGGCGATGTGGTCTCGGCGGTCTACCGCGAGCGTGTCGTCGCGCGTGGCTTCGGCTCGGGCGCCTGGGGCTGGGGCACGGCCTACGGCCAGAAGGGCGGCTGAAGCCGCCGCGACCAGAAGAATTCACGGGGCGCGGCGTGTGCGGTGCCCCGTGACATCCCCCAACACGGGCCCAACTTCGGGAAATGACAAAATGTCGGCACGCCGGATACTATCACTGATCCTGATGCTTGTTTTCGTTGCCGGTGCCGGGCTGCCCGGTCTGGCGCAGGAGCAACCCGCAGACAACCCGCGCGCGGCAACCGGCGGCGCGCAGACGCTTGAGGAAATCCTGGCCCGCCAGCGTGGCGAAATCGGCAAGATCGACCTGGGCATCCGCACCGAACGTCCGCCGGCAGAGACCCCGCCGATCACCGGCCCGCTCGGCCCGCGCGGCAACCTGCCGCTGTCGGATTTCTGGGACAAGCTGCGCGGCGGCGACCCGCTGGATGTGCTGAAACCGGCAAGCCCCGAGGCGGCCATGACCACCACGGGCGAGCAATGGCGCCTGTTGCGGGTCAACGTGTTGCGCAAGTATCTGGGCTGGGCGCCGCTTGCGGTGATCGCGCTTCTGGCAGTGGTCTACCTGGTGCGCGGGCCGATGCGCATATCGGGCGGGCGCTCGGGGCGCACGATTGCGCGTTTCGACCTGTTCCAGCGCGTGGCGCACTGGTTCATGGCTTCGGTCTTCCTGTTTCTGGGCGCCACCGGGCTGCTGATCCTGCTGGGGCGCGAGCTGCTGGTGCCGCTGATCGGCAAACAGGCCAACGCGATCCTGCTGACCGCCTCGATGCAGGGGCACAACCTGTTCGGCCCGATCTTCATCTTTTCGCTGCTGTGGATGTTCTTCAAGTTCGTGCCCGGCAACCTTTTCAAGATCGTCGATATCAAGTGGATGCTGAAACTGGGCGGGCTATTCGGCGGCCATGTCAGTTCGGGGCGCTACAATTTCGGGGAAAAGGCGTGGTTCTGGCTGGTCATGCTGGTGGGGCTTGTGCTCAGCGTCACCGGTATCGTGATGCTGTTTCCCTGGCTGGTGGCCGACATCCGCTGGGTGCAGCTTTCCAACGTGCTGCACGTGATGGGAGGTGTGGCGCTGATCTCGGTTGCCTTCGGCCACATCTACATGGGCTCGGTCGGCATGGAAGGGTCGCTCGATGCGATGACCCGGGGCGAGGTGGACGAGAACTGGGCGAAAGAGCACCACGACCTCTGGTATGAAGAAGTCAGGGGCACGTCCGACAGCGTGAAGGAGGCCGCCGAATGATCACCGAATTCACACCGATTGGCGCGGCCGTGGGCGGGGCGCTGCTGGGGCTGGGCGCCGGCGGGCTGATGCTGACGCTCGGCCATATCGCCGGCTTCAGCGGCATCACCGAGGAAACCCTGCCGCCCTGGCCCGAAGGCGAAGACAACCGCTGGCGGCTGGGCTTTGTGCTGGGGGCGATCCTGTCGCCGCTGGTCTATCTGGCGGCAATGGGCAGCTATCCGCCGCTGGAGTTCTCGACCCCGCCCTTGCAACTGCTGGTCGCGGGGCTGCTGGTAGGCTTTGGCGCCGCTTTCGGGCGCGGCTGCACCTCGGGGCACGGCCTGTGCGGGCTGGCGCGGCTGTCGCGGCGCTCGTTCGTGGCGATTTCGCTGTTCATCTTCTGGGGCGCGGTGACGGTTTTCGTGCTCCGGCACCTGGGCGGAGGGGCGTGAGATGAAGGGCTTTTTCATTGCCTTCGTCATGGGCACCACCATGGGGCTGGGGCTGCTTGTCAGCGACATGAGCAACCCCGCCAAGGTTCAGAACTTCCTTGATTTCTTCGGCACCTGGGACGCGTCGCTGGCCATCGTGATGGCCGCGGGCATTGCCGTGACCTTCGTGCTCTATCACCTCACCCGGCTGATGAAACGCCCGCTTTTCGCCGACCGGTTCCAGTTTCCGCACCGCACCGATATCGACCTGCCGCTGATTGTCGGGCCGTCGCTGTTCGGCATCGGCTGGGGGCTGGCCGGCATGTGCCCGGGCCCGGGGCTGCAGGTGATCGTGCTGTCGCCGTCAACGGCGGTGTGGTTCGTGCCGGCGATGCTGGTGGGCCTGTGGCTGGGCCGCCCGCATCACCGCAAGGCGCGCAAGACGGCACACGCGCGCGGCGAGCGCGCCGGGCTGGTTCCGGGGCCGGTTCCGCACCCGGCTTCGGCACACGAGGTTTGAGAGCGAACGACTGACAGGAAGGGCAAGAGATGAGCGCCATCGAAATACTGGAAGGCCCGCTGTGGAAGATTTCCGCCGGGATATTCGTGGTCTTCGGCCTGTGGCGGCTGGCGCATATCCTGATGACGGGCCGCCGGCGCGCCAAGGCCCGGCCGGCCGGCTCGCCCGCTTTGGGGGCGGTGCGCACGATCTTCGGGCATTTCCTGCCCTCGCCCACCATCACGCACAGCAGCAAGACCTGGTTCGTGACGCTCATGGGCTACAGTTTTCACCTGGGGCTGTTTGCGCTGCTGCTGTTTGCCGCCCCCCATGTCGCCTTCCTGAAAAACCAGGTGCTCGGCTTTGGCTGGACGCCGTTGCCGCGCTGGGGGTTCATCGTGGCCGCCGAGTTTGCCTTTGCCGGGCTGCTGGCGCTGTGGCTGCGCCGGATGCTTGACCCGGTGGTGCGGCTGATCTCGCGGCCCGACGATCATATCGCCTCGGGGCTGACCTTTCTGGTGATGCTGACGGGCTGTTTTGCGCTTGGCGAACAGAGCGTGGTGCTGCGCGGCATTCACCTGGGGCTGGTGGAACTGTGGCTGGTCTATTTCCCGTTTTCCAGCCTGATGCACAGTTTCACCTGGCCGTTGTCGCGCGGGCTGTCCGGCGCCATGGCCGGGCGCCGCGGAACCCGAGCGTGAAAGGAGCGATGCCATGAGCAGCGACACAGCCACCGGCGCAGGTGCCCAGAGCGGCAGGAAGAACCGCAATTTCGATGTGCAGCGCGACCTGCCCGACGAGGTGCGCCTGGCCAATGCGATGGACGGTTTCGTGGCCGAGTTCGGCCCGACGGCGGCAAGCTACATGAACGCCTGCGTGCGCTGCGGACTTTGCGCCGAGGCCTGCCAGTTCTACCTGGCCACCGGCGACGAAAAATACACCCCGATCCACAAGATCAAGCCCTTCGAAGAGGCCTACAACCTGACCGAGGGGCCTTTCGCCTGGCTCTACAGGGCCATCGGGCGCGCCCCGGAGCTCAGCATCGACGAGCTGCAGGACTGGGAAGAGCTGATCTATGACAGCTGCAACATGTGCGGGCGCTGCACCCTTGCCTGCCCCATGGGGATCGACATTGCCGGGCTGGTGCAGGAGGCGCGCCACGGCATGTACATGGCCGGGCTGCTGCCCGACCGGCTGGCCTATATCGTGTCGAAAGCCGAAAAGCTGCACAGCCCGTTCGGCTCGCCGGAAGATTTCCGCAAGACCGTGCGAAAGGTCGAAAAGGACTATGGCGTTGCCATGCCGATCGACCGCGAAAAGGCCGACGTGCTGCTGACGGCCACCGCCGAAGAGCTCGAGCACCACCCGCTGGCCATGGCCACCATCGCCCGGGTGCTGAACCACCTGGGGCTGGACTGGACCTATTCGTCGGAGGCCTTCGAAGCGACCAATTTCGGCTATCTGTCCGGCAATTCGGAACTGCAGGGCGAGTTGACGGTGCGCCTGATCGACAAGGCGCGCGAGATCGGCGCCAGCATGCTGATCATCCCCGAATGCGGCCACGCCTGGGGCGCCACCCGCTGGGAGGCGGCGCGCTGGTATGGCGCGCCGGTGGATGACGTGCGCGTGCGCCACATCGTCGAGGTGCTCGGCGAAGCGGTGCGCGACGGCAAGCTGAAATGCGAGAAGGTGAACGAGAGCATCACCTACCACGACCCCTGCCAGCAGATCCGCCGCGGCGGGCTGGAATGGGCGCCGCGGGCCATCATCCGCGAACTGGGCATGGAGTTGCGCGAACTGGATCCGCACGGGGTCGAGGCCTTCTGCTGCGGCGGAGGCGGCGGCGTTCTGGCCAATGAGCGCGCCGCGCCGTTGCGCCAGAAAGTGTTTGAAAACATCAAGAAACCCGAGGTCGAGGCCACCGGCGCCAAGCATTTCGCCACCAGTTGCAACATCTGCGAACTGACGCTGGGAAAAGACATCAAGGCCAGCGGATGGGACAAGCAGATCGAAAGCCTGATCGACCTTGTGGGCACCCACATGATCACCGACGAGCCGCCGCTTCGGCCGGGCAAGCCGGGCTGAGGCCGCAAGGCCTGCCCTCCCCCGGCAGCGGGCGCGCGCGCAATGGGCAGTTGATCTTTTCGCCGCTTGGCCCCACCATGGTCGGGGCGGGCCTGTGCCTGCACCAACCGACATCACACTCCGGGCAGCGATGACATGAACAAGACCACCGCCCCTCTTGAGCCGCCGGCACGCCAGGCGGGCCAGACGCCAGGAGATTTTGGCGACGGGCTGACTCGGGCCTCGGTGCTGGTGGTCGATGACGAACCGGGGATGCGCAATTTCCTGGTCAAGGTGCTGGGGCCCCAGTGCAAGCATGTCGAACAGGCCGCCAATGCCGAAGAGGCCTCGCGCCTGCTGGATGAGGCGCATTTCGACATCGTGATCCTCGACAACGTGATGCCCGGCATGAACGGGGTGGACTGGCTGCGCGAACAGCGCAAGGTCGGGTTTTTCGCCGACGCGATCCTGATCACGGCCTTCGCCGACCTGGAAACCGCCATTCAGGCGCTGCGCGCGGGCGCGGCCGATTTCGTGCTCAAGCCGTTCCGGTCGAACCAGATCCTGAACGCGGTGGCGCGCTCGATCGACCGTCAGCACCTGACGCGGGAAAACTACTTGCTGAAACACGAGCTGTCGGCGGATGCGATGGCCGGGCGTGGCCGGCTGCTGGGCCGCTCGGACGTTCTGGCGACGGTGCGCGCGACGCTGGAAAAGGCCGCGCCGCTGCCCACACCGGTGCTGTTTACCGGCGACAGCGGCACCGGCAAGGAAATCGCGGCGCGCACCCTGCACGCCATGTCGGACCGGGCCGACAAGCCCTTCGTGCCGGTCAACTGCGCCTCGGTTTCGCCCGACCATATCGCCAATGAGCTGTTTGGCGTCATCCATACCGACCAGGAAAACCACGGCGACCGGCACGATGGCCTGCTGTTTCATGCCCGCGGCGGCACGCTGTTTTTCGACGAGATCCTCGAGATGCCGCTGGCGATCCAGGGCACCATGTTGCGGGTGATCGAAGAGCTGCGCCTGCGCCCGATCGGCTCATCGCGCGAAGTGCCGCTGAACCTGCGCTTCATGTTCGCAACCAACGGCGACCTGGAAAAGGCGGTGCAAGACGGGCGTTTTCGCAAGGATCTGTATCACCGGATCAACGTGCTTGAAGTGCGCATGCCCCGGCTGATCGAGCGCAAGGGCGACATCCTGGAACTCAGCGCGATGTTCATGAAGAAGATCTCGACCGAACTGGGCGTGGCGCCGCTGCCGCTGAGCGAAGGCGTGCTGCTGAAGCTGTCGTGCTACGACTGGCCCGGCAACGTGCGCGAGTTGCGCAACCTGATCGAGCGTTCGCTGATCCTGGGAGAATGGCCGCAGGAATTCTGCGACGCCAGCGACTGCGAAAGCCCCGCCGCCACCGACAGCCTGGCCGCCGTCGAACGCCGCCATATCCTGACCGTGCTGGATGACTGCGGCGGCAACCGCGCCGAGGCCGCGCGCAGGCTGGGCATTTCGCGCAAGACGATCGACCGCAAGGTCGCCATGTGGGATGCCTGACGGCAGCACATACAAGCCAGCCGCCAAAGCTTCGACCTGGCGCAATTCGGTGCGCATGCGCCTGCTGGTCATCGCGATCCTGCCGATGCTGGTGGTGATGCCGCTGTTCATCGGGGTGGTCGTGCTGAACTGGTCGAATCGGTTCGACAACCTGCTGATTGCCAAGGTCAACGGTGAGCTGACGATTGCCCATCAATACCTCGCGCGCCTGCGCGAACGCGCCAGCGAGCAGGTCAAGGCAATGGGCGCCTCGGCCAGTTTCGCCGCCACCCTGGCCGGCGGTTCCGAAAGGGAAATGGCCGATTTTCTCGATGCCGAACGACGGCGCTACGGCTTCGATTTTCTGTATTACATCGACGACCGGGGCCGCATGATCACCGCGCCACCGTTTCGCAAGGCCACCGAGCCGCGCAAATGGCCCGTCGTGCAAAGCGCGCTGAACGGGCAGATCGCCACCGAGATCGACATTTTCGAGGCCCCGGATTTCAACGCCATTTCAGAAGAGCTTGCACAGCGCGCCGCCATCAAGCTGGTGCCGACCAAGGCCGCGGCCCCGACCGAGCGCACCGACGAAACCCGCGGCATGGTGGTGCATACCGCCGCCCCCGTCGCCAATGGCAGCGGCGCGCTGGTGGCCGGCGTCCTGCTCAACCGCAACCTCGATTTCATCGACACGATCAACGATCTTGTCTACCCCGAAGAAAGCCTGACCGAAGGCAGCCGCGGCACCGCGACGCTGTTTCTGGAAGACGTGCGGGTTTCGACCAACGTGCGCCTGTTCGAAAACGTGCGCGCGCTTGGCACGCGGGTATCGGTGGCGGTGCGCGACGCGGTGCTGGGGCGCGGCGAAACCTGGCTGGACCGCGCCTTCGTGGTGAACGACTGGTATATCTCGGCCTACGAGCCGATCGTCGACAGTTTCGGCAACCGGGTGGGGATGCTTTACGTCGGCTTTCTCGACACCCCGTTTCGTGCCGCCAAGATGCGCACGCTGTGGATGATTGGGGCGGGCTTCGTGCTGGTCCTGCTGTTTTCGGTGCCGGTCTTCCTGCGTTGGGCGCGCTCGATCTTTCACCCGCTGGAACGCATGGTCGCGACCATCGCCAAGGTCGAAGACGGCGACCTGGGCGCGCGCACCGGCCTGCAGACGCGCGACGATGAAATCGGGCGGGTGGCCGAGCATCTGGATACCCTGCTGGAACAGGTGCAGGAACGCGACCGCCGCTTGCGCGACTGGGCCGAGGAACTGGAGCACCGCGTCGCCGAGCGCACCCGCGAGCTGAGCGAAGCCAACCGGCGGCTGGAGGCCACGACGCAGCAACTGGTGGTCAGCGAAAAGCTGGCGGCGATCGGTGAAATCACCGCCGGTATCGCGCATGAGATCAACAACCCGATTGCCGTGATCCAGGGCAATCTGGACGTGATCCGCGATGACCTCGGCGACCAGGCCGCGCCGCTGGAGACCGAATTTTCCCTGATCTACGAGCAGGTCCATTCGATCAACATCCTGGTCAACAAGCTGCTGCAGTTCGCCCGGCCCGAGGAATATGCCGGCACCATCGAACATCACGTTCCCAACGAAGTCGTGAATGATTCCATTCCGCTGGTGCACCACCTGCTGCACAAGGTGGCCATCGAGCTGCGGCTCGATCTGGAAGCGAGCCGGTCCGTGGCCATGAACCGGACCGAATTGCAACAGGTGCTGATCAACCTGATCGTCAACGCAATCCACGCGATGCCCGATGGCGGCCAGCTTGTCATCGCGACCCGGGACGCCGACCGCGATGGCGCGGCGGGTGTCGAGATCGAGGTGACAGACACCGGCATAGGCATGGCCCCGGACACGCTGAAAAACGTGTTTGACCCCTTCTTCACCACGAAGCGCGAGGAAGGCACGGGGCTGGGGCTGTCGATCAGCCAGAAGCTCGTGTCGCGCAGCGGCGGGCAGATAGCTGTGACCAGCAAACTGGGCGCCGGCACGACGTTCACGGTGTGGCTGCCGGTGGCGGAACTTGAGGGCTGACAGCCGCTCGGGGCGCGCGCCAAACCCCCAGGGCCGCGACTGCGGCCCGGGCCTTGCCCGCCCCGGCACAGGCGTGGGGCGACGCGGAACTTGTGTGAGCGAAAAATGGCGCACCCGACAGGATTCGAACCTGTGGCCTCTGCCTTCGGAGGGCAGCGCTCTATCCAGCTGAGCTACGGGTGCGTCACCGCCCATATAGGCCAAGCTCCGCCCGCCAGCAATCGCAAAAAACGGCGGCGCCGCTTCAGGTGAAAAGATCGTGGCAAAGCTCCAACGCATCGACAAGCGCGTCGACCTCCTGGGTGGTGTTATACATCGCAAATGACGCCCGGCAGGTGGCGGTGACGCCCAGATGCTCCATCAGCGGCTGGGCGCAATGGTGGCCCGCGCGCACCGCAATGCCGCGCTTGTCGAGCACGGTAGAGATGTCATGCGGATGCGCCGCCCCGTCCAGAGTAAACGAGAAAATAGCTGCCTTGTCCGGGGCTTGTCCCTGGATATTCAACCAGTTCAAACCGCCAAGCCTGGCCTGGGCATAATCGCGCAAGGCAGCCTCATGGGCGGCGATATTTTCCATGCCGAGCGCCATCATGTACTCCAGCGCCGCGCCAAGACCGATGGCCTGCACGATGCCCGGCGTGCCGGCTTCGAACTTCATCGGCGGGTCATTGTAACTGACCATGTCGCGCGTCACCTCGCGGATCATGTCGCCGCCGCCCATAAAGGGCTGCATCTCGGCCATCCGGTCAGACTGCACGAAAATCGCCCCGGATGCGGACGGGCCATACAGCTTGTGGCCGGTGATCACATAGAAATCGCAGCCCAGATCATCCACGCTGACCGGCATGTGAACCGCGCCCTGCGAGCCGTCGACAAGCACCGGAACGCCGCGCGCCCGGGCCGCGCGGGAGATTTCCTTTACATCAACAACGCTTCCCACCACATTGGAAAGATGGGTGATTGCAACAAGCTTGGTGTCCGGGCCGATGGCGTCGATCACCTTTTGCGCATCAAGCGCCCCAAGCCCGTCCGGTTCAACCCATTTCAGCCGCACGCCCATGCGCTCGCGCAGGAAATGCCAGGGCACGATATTGGCGTGGTGTTCCATCACCGACAGAACGATCTCATCGCCCGATTTCAGGTTTTTCATCGCCCAGGCATAGGCCACCATGTTGATGCCTTCGGTGGCGCCGGAATTCAGGATGATCTGACGTTCATCAGCCACGCCAAGAAACCGCGCAATGATACCGCGCACCGCTTCGTATTTTTCGGTCGCCAGATTGGAAAGGTAGTGCAAGCCTCTATGAACATTGGCATATTCATGCTCATAGGCCAGATTGACCGCATCAATCACAGCCTTGGGCTTTTGCGCCGAGGCGCCATTGTCGAGATAGACCAGCGGCTTGCCGTTCACCTCGCGCGAAAGAATGGGAAAATCGGCCCGGACAGCCGCGACATCAAGCATCAGATCACCCCCACAATGCTGTAGCCGAACATCGAAAACACCGCGCGCAATATGGTGGACAGAACCACCATGACGATCAGAACCGAAAAGAAGACCGCGGCGGTCGAGCGAAACCCGTGCAGTTCGGCGGTGAAGACGGTCAGCAGCCAGAACAGGATGATGAACCCGGCAAACCCCAGCAGGACCGACGCCAGCGGAAACACAAGGGCGGCAATGATCTGCAACACCTGAAGGCCGATCAGGATGCCCTGCATCCAGGCGACCAGCAGGATCGTGTCATCCAGCGAGCCGGTGCCGCCCATGGCCCGCCCGACCAGGTAGATCGCGTAGACCATCATCCACAGAACCAGAATCTGCGCGACGGCCATCATGAACGGGCTCATCAATTCAGTGCCGGGAACGAGATTGCCCAGACGCGCATTGAGCGCAAAGGACAGATAGGCAAACCCCGCGCTGACGATGGCGATCAGCATCAGGATGTCCCACCGTGCGCGCCGCGGCAGGTCAAGGGCCATGACCTTGCGCGCCCCTTCACGCGGGTTGCGCAGCGTGTCGAGCGCCGCTTGCACAAGTCTGGTTACCGCCGTCACATCGCGTCTCCGCCGAATTCTGCTTCAATGAGCGATGCAAGCCAGATTATCACAAATCCTGCAAGGGCAATCGCGCCGGTGACAGTGTGCAACGCCCGCGCGCCGGGGACAACCGCCAGCAGGCCGTTCAGCAGCCACAGGGGCGAGGCGGCAAGAAGCGCCCAGAACAACGCCAGACGCGCGCCGAACCAGGTGCCGTGGCCCCCGACCATGCGAGCAGCCACATGGCTGACCGCGGCGATCAGATAGAGCGCCAGCGGTGCGATGAACATCCAGGCCAGTAGCGCCCCGCCCAGCCGGGCATCCAGCGGCGTTGCGGGATCAAGACGGCTTTCAAGCACCAGCCGCGGCCAGACCGAAACGAAGACAAGCGCGCAGCCGAGCATCAGGAAGACCAGTGCCCGGTCTTCGCGCAGCCCCTGCGACAAGTGCCCCGCCATCACCTGGCGCGGATGGCGCCAGGCGCGCAGTATGTCGGTGCTGACCGCCATCAGCCGCGGCGGCGTTTCAACCAGGCTTCAAGGCGCGAAAGCAGCTCATCGGCGATTTCCGGGCTGTCGATTTCGTCGATTGCCTGGGCCAGGAACGACAGCACGAGCAAGTCTTCCGCATCAACCCGCGGCACCCCGCGCGAGCGCAGGTAGAACAGCGCATCCTCATCGATCGCACCGGTGGTCGAGCCGTGGGAACAGGCCACGTCGTCGGCATAGATCTCAAGCTCGGGCTTGGCATAGAACTGGCTGTCGTCATCCAGCATGAGCGCCTGGCTGATCTGATAGCCGTCGGTTTTCTGAGCCCCCTCCTTGACCAGGATCTTGCCCTGGAACACGCCGGTTGCCCCGTTGCGCAGGACTTTCTTGTAAACCTGCCGGCTTTCGCAATTCTCGGCGTCATGGGTGACGAACACCGTGTCATCCTGCAAGAAATCGCCGTCTCCGACCGCCGCCCCGGCCACATGGGCCGATGCGTTGTCGCCCGTCAGTTCGATCACCGATTCGTTGCGCGTCAGAACGCCATTCACCGTCAGGGTGAAGCTCTTGAAGCGGCTTTCGGTGCCAAGTCGCGCAAAGACATGCGTGTGCGCCCGACGCTCATGATCGCGGCCCTGGGTGCGGACGTGGTGGAAACTGGCGCCATCGGCCACCTCGACCTCGAGCACCTTGTTGAGCCGCGCCGCGGCCGGGCCGTTTTCAAGCAGGGTCATTTCGGCCCCCGGCTCAAGCTTCACCAGATGGTGCAGCATGGCATCCGACGTTTCGTCGCGGTGCAGGTAGATCAGCGAAACCGGGCGCAAAACGCGACCGGTCACGCGAATGACGACGCCCTCGTTGGCAGTGGCCGTGTTCAGCGCTGCAAGCGGGCGGGCAACCGGAGTCTGGCCGCGCGCTTCCAGAACGCCAAACAGGTCCCTGGCCCAGTGGATGTCTGCCCTGGCCGCATCGGCAATCCGTTCGACCTCCAGCCCTTCCAGCGAAAGATCATCCGAGGCGTCAGGGTCGAAAACGCCATCGACGAACACGATCTTCAGCCGGTCGATTTCACCATAGACCGGCGTGTCGTCTCCGACGTCAAACAGGGCGGCGGGCGGCGCTTCGGGCTGGGCCAGCGTCGTGGGGTCGGTGTATTTCCAGTATTCATCGCGGCGCGAGGGCAGGCCCATGTCCTGCACGCGCTTCAGCGCAGCCTTGCGCGCGGCGGTGATCCATTCACCGCCCCCGGGCAGTTTCAGCCCTCCAAGACGGGCCTGCGTGATTTCGGATTTCGATTTTGCGAGCGCCATCAGGCCACCTCTTGCAGCAGGGCGGCATAGCCGTTGTTTTCGACTTCCAGCGCCAGTTCGGGGCCACCGGTCTTGATGATGCGGCCATCGGCCATGATGTGCACCACGTCGGGTTTGATATGGTCCAGAAGACGCTGGTAATGGGTGATGACCAGAAAGGCGCGATCGGGGCTGCGCAGCGCGTTCACCCCTTCGGCCACCAGCTTCATGGCATCGACATCAAGGCCCGAATCGGTTTCGTCAAGAACGCACATCTTGGGTTCGAGCATCGCCATCTGCAGGATCTCGTTGCGCTTCTTTTCGCCGCCGGAGAAGCCGACGTTGACCGGACGCTTGAGCATTTCCGCGTCGATCTTGAGCGCCTTGGCCCTGGCGCGGATTTCCTTCAGGAATTCACCGGCGGACAGTTCAGCCTCGCCGCGCGCCTTGCGCACCGAGTTGACCGCTGTGCGCAGGAAGGTCATGTTGCCAACACCGGGGATTTCGACCGGATACTGGAAGGCCAGAAACAGGCCCGCCGCGGCGCGCTCTTCCGGGTCCATGTCAAGCAGGTCGACCCCATCGAGCGTGGCACTGCCTTGTGTCACCTCGTAGCCTTCCTTGCCGGCAAGCACATAGGAAAGCGTCGATTTGCCAGAGCCGTTCGGCCCCATGATCGCATGCACCTCGCCCGCGCCGACGCTCAGGTCGACACCTTTGAGGATCTGCTTGTCTTCGTCTTCAAGTTTGACGTGAAGGTCTTTGATGTCCAGCATTTTCCGTTTCTCCAGCTTTGTTCGGTTCAGGCCATTGCGCCTGAAATTCGGACCGTTCCATGTTGTGTGATCACGCGTGCCCCGGTGGCATGCGATGCGCGTTGGTTTTCTGTCTCGGGTGCGTTGGCGGATGTGCCGTGCAGCGGCGCAACCCGCCCGCAGGCCCCGGCCCTGCCCCGCATGGCCGTCAAGGGGGCAGCCGCGAAATGGCGCCCGGCAAAGACGCCGACGCCGTGAAGATATCCGGGCTTTGGAGTGTTTGCGCGGCCGTCAGCATCGGGCCGCGGCCCCAGCCTGCCGATCAGGCGGGCAGCCGCCCTGGCCGCTGCCGTGTCAGGGCCGCAAGCTGGCCCGTTCAGGACCCGCCAACGGCCTGTCCGGGCGCCGACGTCAGGAATTCTGTGCCCGCCAGAAGCAGGCTGTTGGGCTCTGTCGTCGCGGTGACGCTTTGAACCCATTGCGTTGAAAAGACCTGGGAAAAGACGCCCGGCGCGAAAAAGACCAGGTTGTGCATGGCCAGCGCCATGGCGCCGACGCCCAGCAATTTGCCGACCCCATGCAAACGCGAGCTGCTGCCGAAGATGGTGCGAAACATGATGGCGAGGGTCATGGCCAGAACCAGGTCGATCGCCAGCAGAAAATCGGCATTGGCACCGCCAAGCGCTTCGCCGGTCAGCCGGAACCGGACATAGCGCACCACCAGCACCGCCATGGCGCCGATCAGAACACCGCCGATGGCCGCGCCAATCGGGTTCGTGCTGCGCCGGCTGCGGGCTTGTCGCTGTGCCTGTTGCCGGGCCTGCATCCGGGCCTCGGCACGGGCTGCCTTGCGAGGCTTGCGCGAAGATTTTTCCCGGGTCCGGTTGTCCTCGGCCGGGCCGGCCATCAGCTGCCCCAGCGTGTTCGGCCCGCCCCGCGCAATGCGCTGCAGACGATCCTGAAATTCTTCCTTCTGCAAGGTGGCCGTGACCATACCCGGTTACCCCTTTTCCTCTTCCCACTGTATGGAGTGGCAGGGGAACGAGGCGAGAATGCGGCGCAAGTTGCGCGTTTTCCGGGAGTCTTTGGGCAGCAACGTCACGAAATCCGGCAGGCGCCGACACTGGTGCAGCCCCGGCACCGCCCAGGATCAGGCGCAGGCCTAGGGGTCCATTTCCAGGATCGTCGGCATCTGCGGCTCGGAACTGCCAGTGTCGCCGATGACAAACGAGACGCCCCTGAACAGGATCGAATTGGGCAGGGTGTAAACCTGAACCTCCGCGACCCATTCCGGCGAAAAGATCAGCGCCATCGGTGTTGGTGCCCAATGCGCGAGATTGTGCATCGAGACCACCATCATGACCACGCCCGCGGTCTGTGCCGGCGCAAATTCCCTGCCCTTGATGCGGAAAACTTCCTTGATCGCAAAGGCCGCGGCCGTGGCGATGAAACCATCGATCAGCATCACAAGGTCGGCGTCCTCGCCCACCAATGAGCCGTCGGCCAGGTGAAACCGGGCGTAGCGCGACACGAACACCGCAAAAGCGCCAATCAGGAAGGCGCGCACGAAGGCCAGCGGATACCGGATGTTTTCGCGCCAGTCCGGCAGAGGCGAAACAGCCCCTTTGGCTCGTTTTGCGGGCGCGGCCCGGGTTGGCGCCGGGCTTGCAGCCGCCACAAGCTCCTCGGAAGGCGCGCGGCCATTTGACTGGATGCGCGCCAGGCGCTCCTGAAAGCTCTGCTTTTGATCCATGCGCCGCACCTGCCGGGTTTGCCACTGTATACCACCCCGCATGATTGCGACGAATCGGGCGCCAACATGGCGCCGCGCGGCCGATTTCCTGAAGATCGCGGGCAGGCATCAACCGACCGACCCCTCCAGCGAGATCGCCACAAGCTGTTGGGCTTCCATGGCAAACTCCATCGGCAGCGCCTGCAGCACTTCCTTGGCAAAGCCGTTGACGATCAGCGCCAGCGCCGCCTCTTCGTCCATGCCGCGCTGGCGGCAGTAGAACAGTTGATCGTCGTCCACCTTCGAGGTCGTCGCCTCGTGCTCGACCCGGCTGGAGTTGTTCTTGACCTCGATATAGGGCACCGTGTGCGCCCCGCATCTGTCGCCGATCAGCAGGCTGTCGCACTGGGTGTAGTTGCGGCTGTTTTTCGCCTTCGGGTGCATGCTGACCAGCCCGCGATAGGTGTTCTGGGCACGCCCCGCGCTGATCCCCTTGGAGACGATCCGGCTTTTCGAGTTTTTCCCGAGGTGGATCATCTTGGTGCCGGTATCGGCCTGCTGCATGTTGTTGGTGATGGCGATCGAGTAGAACTCGCCCTGGGTATCGTCGCCACGCAGGATGCAGGACGGGTATTTCCAGGTGACGGCAGAGCCGGTTTCGACCTGGGTCCACATCACCTTGGCCCGGTCGCCGCGGCAATCGGCGCGCTTGGTGACAAAGTTGTAGATGCCGCCCTTGCCCTCTTCGTCGCCGGGGAACCAGTTCTGCACGGTGGAATACTTGATCTCGGCATCTTCCAGGATGACCAGTTCCACCACGGCCGCATGCAGCTGCGCGGTGTCGCGCTTGGGCGCGGTGCAGCCTTCCAGGTAGCTGACGTAAGAGCCCTTGTCGGCGATGATCAGCGTGCGCTCGAACTGGCCGGTGTTTTCGGCATTGATGCGGAAATAGGTGCTCAGCTCCATCGGGCAGCGCACGCCCGGCGGGATGTAGACGAAGGAGCCATCTGAAAACACGGCGGAATTCAGCGTGGCGTAGAAATTGTCGCTCTGCGGCACGACCGAGCCGAGGTATTTCTTGACCAGGTCCGGGTGCTCGCGGATCGCTTCCGAAATCGAGCAGAAAATGACCCCCGCCTTCTTCAGCTCTTCCTGAAAGGTGGTGCCGACGCTCACGCTGTCAAACACCGCGTCCACCGCCACCTTGCGGCCCTCGGCGGGCATGTCCTCGGCGCCTTCGACACCGGCCAGGATCATCTGTTCACGCAGCGGAA
>Ga0256839_1002919_pt1 | contig 18350 bp, 20 predicted proteins | sample 354166metaG_FD_185968 | JGI IMG/M metagenome (GOLD analysis project Ga0256839, IMG submission 185968) | Hydrothermal vent microbial communities from Mid Atlantic Ridge, Atlantic Ocean - 354-166 | ecosystem: Environmental > Aquatic > Marine > Hydrothermal vents | place: Atlantic Ocean: Mid... | reverse complement strand
ATCGAATACTTGAATTTAATGGGTATTTAGGGGAAGGTGTTGGTGAGTTTCAAAAAAACAGAATTGGCTACTGTGGGTGATTGTTTAAGGGTTTTTCTACAGCCTCGTTAGCTGTCTGCGACGCAAAGGCACATTGTCTAAAACTGCAACTATAACTTTAGTCTTATATAAATTAGTGTTATACGGTGATAGTCTGAGATAAAAGAGTATGAAAAGGATATTAACTGTGACTGATTCAACAGCAATAAATGGAAATACAACATTAGGGGAGAAAGCATCAGGCTATAATAGGGTGCTTAAGCCAGGTCAATCAACGCAGAAAAAATTCGAGCAACTTATGTCGTCTGTACAAGACAAAGTAGAGAAGCTTGCTCAAGAAGTATCTGAACGAGGATATTTTAAAAATAAAGGTGAGGCAGACTGGCTATTTGAAAATAACACAAACCCCAATCTAAAAGTGAGTATTGATGCTTCTAATTTAACAGTTAATATTAGTGATGGGGATGGTTGGTTCATAGATAAAGAACGTGGTGGAAAAACAGCCTGGGGAGAAACAGGTAATGGCGAAACATTTAATTCTGACTTTCAAATTCACGGAACGGTTGCTGTAAATAAATCAAACGAGCAATCTAGAATATTGACCGAAAAATATGACTTTGATATGAAGTCGTGGAAAACTCATGCTATGAGAAACATTAAAACACTCATAGCTAAGCCAGCAGGTGGTCATGGAACACCTTATTACATAGAGTATCGTGGCACGCCAAATGTTAAATAGAAAAAAGTATCTATTAATTATAATCATGCTGTTAGCTTTTGTAGTCTATTATTTGTTCTTCGTTGAAAAACTTCCTAAAGGGTATTCACTATACACAGATGATAAATATTGGCATACATCCTTACTTGATGAAACTCGTAAAGTTATTGTACCTCCTACAGTTATCGATTATGTAGTGAATCAAGACTATATTTTTTTATTACGTTTAAGTGGGAAGTACCGATTTTCAAAAAAGGGATGTAATCAATGCTTATCAGGAAAGTCTAACTGTAATAAATACTGGGTGTATAACTGGAAAAAAGAATCTGACATCGGCTCAATGAACTCTCAAGAGCTAACTAAGTTTGTAGATAATGCTAATTTAAAATATCCTAAGCTCAAATATGATACTAAAAAGGGTGCAAGTTATATTTGTAATACTTTGTAGTTGAATTCAGCTAGCAAGAAATAAAAGCTAACAAGCACTTCAATTGGACGGGCTGAAAGCAGGGTTTCTCATCGGTCTGTAGTTTTTTTTGAGTTTGTCGTATGATTGAGTGCAGTTAAATTAATCCGCCCGCCAATTAAGTGAGCGTTATCTGTCTGCGACGCAAAAGCATAAGTTCTAGCTAAATGTAAATCCTTTCTTTCTTAGCTAAGTTCCAAGTTTAAGCTCCGTTAAAAGGTATTTGAAATTAGGTTAGTGCCAAGCTTGTAGCTTTAAAAACAGCGCTTGTTTCAGGTCTGCATTTTCAACAGTCTAAAACCAGCACAAGAAATGAAAAGCAAAAAGCATATAAAACGGTTTTTAGCGTCATGTGCAACAGACTCGCTGAAAGCTCGTGAAGCAGTGCGGTAATATCTGGCATTAAAAGGGTGTTAGTTTGTAGCTTTTTAGACTCGTTGAAACTCGTGAAAGAATGTAGCTAGTTTTAGCTTTTCAAACATTAAAACCTGATTGCTCGAATTCATGTTGCTACATTGTGGTTGTACAAAGTTTTTAAAAGCAATTAAACAATTTTGGCTCAACATTTTCAAGACTCGCTGAGGCTCGTGAAAATCTGTAGTTGATTTTATCTTCTAAAGCGTCATAAACTGAGGATCAAAGAACTCGCTAAGGCTCGTGTTGCAAAGTGCTTAATCTAGATTAATGTTACTTCGTAAAGCGGTTGTGGCGTTGCTTCATCGTTATAAATGATCCAAGAATTTAGCATTTTGTTTCTTTCAACGAAATTTGAAAAATTAAAGGAAGATAACAAGCCCATTAAGTTGACCGCCTACACAGGGCTTGTTTATTGGCTTTGTCGTTGTGCTATAGTTTAGTTTTATTAACTTCCTTCGTGCCAGTTCACCGGCGATCAATTTATGGGGGCGTTAGAGTTTTAAAAAGCAGAAGGCAAGACGCCAAATAAAGCCATAATAAAGAGATATCTGCCTTGTAATGGGTTGCATCCAAAACCTGACAAATGACGGTATAGCGTAATCTAGGGGGTTTATGAAATTTACAAGTCATCTTGCTCCAAATAAGACAAGGGGAGGTGCTTCGCACCTCTCTTCGCTTTCTCATTCTCGCGCTTATCATTCGCTAGGTGCCACGAACTTGCAAAAAACAACCCATGACCGCTTGCAACACCAAAACAACGCTTAGAGCGCAAAAATGGACGAATCAGGGAGGCGGAAAAAAGGGGAGCAGGTGAATTGGTTAAAAATTAAGCTAAATAAAGAGTGTCTAACCTATAAAAAGATAGGACAAAAGCGGGTTTGGTAAGGAATGGGCGGGGAAAAGCTCTCCCATTCACCAATAAGAGTGTATATAAGTAGGGGTAAATTGTAGAAAGAACGATACTCCGCAAAAGCCACTACTTAGCAACCAGCCACTCACAAGCTCGCTAGGCTAGTTGACAGGGTGTACTGTAAAAGCTCTAACAAGTTGTTCAATAGGAACAAGCAGGGTGAAACTTGATAATAAGATTATGACCAGTTCGCTTGTCCTATTAACAAAGCGTTATATTTTCCTAAGTGTCTATTTCCTTGTTTTACAAAAGTGGCAAAATGGTGGGGGGTGGCAATTTATTAGCCTCTTTTTGAGGTTTAGTTTTTAGCCTGTGCTTTTAGTTATCTTTTGTGTTTTCTTGCCTTTTTTGGTGCTGGTTTTGCGGTTTGTGCCTTTGGGTATTTCTTTCCAGCGTTTAGGTCTAGTTTCTGGTTGGGTTGGCTAAAATATTGTTTCTTGTCTTCTGGTTGTGCGTGCTGAGTTTGGTGCAATCCATTGTTTGAGTTTGTTCCGAGTTTTTAGCGTCGCTAGGTTTTGGCTTTTGCAGGTTCGGTTTAGCTTTTCCGTGCTTATTTTATTGTTGTCTTTTCGGTTGAGTTTGGTGTTATTCTGCCCTCTTCGGCTTTACAAATATAACAAGTCAATTATTATGGACTTGCGTAAGTAGGGCTTGTCGTTGCTTCATCCTAAGTGCAGTAAACGCAAGCCCAATATTGAAGCGTTAGCTGCCCCTATAGGGGGGTTATCCATCTCCAAGAACATAGCGGGCTAGCTTAACCGCTCAGCCCTACTCTTTCCTTGCACAAAACGGCTAAAAAGTGGGAGGGTGTCCTTTTTTCTTGGCTAAAATGTCATCTTTTCAACCAACGTCCACTTGCTTCTACAGTCATCAGCTAACAAGTCATTATATCTGACCCACTAAGCTGGGCTTCTTCGGTAGCACCTTTTTATGGTATAGTTTTGTTGTTTTAAATATCCTCATGCCAGTTTTCCGTGGATCAGCTGAATGAGGCGTTATCTGTCTGCGACGCAAAAACATAAATATTCACCTTCATTTTTAGTTATCATTACGGTCTTGATCTAAGGTATTTTATTGAATTCGTTAAAACTTAAAGATGCTGCCATTATAATTGCTTATTTAATGGTAATAGAAATGCTGTTAACTGGTAGTTTACAGGTAATGAGTGAGTATAATCACTCTAAAGACTATGGAGTAACCTATTACCTTGGAAGAACACTAGCAATGGGCTTTGCTACTTTATTGGCAAAAATACTCTTTGGCTATTATCCGTTAATATTCTTATATCTATATTATAAAAATATTACCATGCGAACTTTTAGACCGTGGGCTTTTCTGATTCCAGTAACTTTTATATTTACTTTAAGCTTGTTAATTTTATTTATAACTACGGGTAATCTTTTTGAAGGTATCAATGAATTAAAAATCCAATTCAGGCGTGATGATTGGTATTTCCGGCTGTTTATATTACTAGGACCTGTTATTACTGCTCCCTTCGTAATAAAGTGGGTTTATAGCCTAATAAGGTAGAAGTCTTAAAATAGCTTTAACTCAATGTCTGAAGACTCGCTAAGGCTCGTGTGTGGCAATGTCGTTAATCAAAGTTAATGTTACTTCGTAAAGCGTTGTGGCGTTGCATCATCGTTATAAAAGATCCAAGAATTAGCATTTTCTTTCTATCAACGAAATTTTAAAAATTAAAGGAAGATAACAAGCCCATTAAATTGACCGCCTACACAGGGCTTGTTTATTGGCTTTATCGTTGTGCTATAATTTGGTTTTATTAACTGCCTTCGTGCCAGTTCGCCGGCGATCAATTTATGGGGGCGTTAGGTCTCTGCGAGGCAAAAGCATAAATCACAAGCATTAAGAAAAGCTTTCACATCGTACAAAAGTGGCAAAAAGGAGGGGGTGTACTTTAAAACGAGTATAATTTATAAAATGAGCCTATTAAAACAATTCAAACTACTCAGCGAATATAATCAACTAATGAACCAGAGACTGTATTCTGCTGTTGCTGAATTATCTTACGAAGAAATAAATGAAAATAAAGGAGCTTTCTTTAAGTCTTTGCTCGGAACTTTAAATCATATACTTGTCGGAGATATTATCTGGTTAAGTAGATTTTCAAACGATATTTCAAGCCAAAATACACTGGCATACTTCTCAACCATTGAAAAACCACAATCCCTTAATTCCATAGTATTTTCTGAACTAGGCGAACTGAAAAAAGAAAGAGAAAAAATTGATAAACTGATTATTAAATGGGTCAACTCATTAACTGAAAAAGATTTGTACTCGAAAATAAACTATAAAAATATGAAAGGTCAAAAGTTTGAAAAAGAATTTTCTAGTTTAATTAATCATCTTTTTCTTCATCAAATACATCATCGAGGGCAAGCAACAACATTATTGTCGCAATCCCATGTTGATTTTGGCGAAACAGACTTTCTTGAAATTATTTAAAGAGAATAAAAAGGACACCCATAATTTTATCACTCGTAGCAACAGGGCTAGACAAGCAAGGTGCAGCACTTAAAGCAGTGCCTACGCAAGGCAATGAAGGTCTACGTCCAGTTGAGCTAGAGCAACCCCGTATGGCAGCAAATGGTGGCTATGCGCAACCTAGCTATGAACCTGCGCGTACACAGTCAGCGGATAATAGTTACCTAGATATACCCGCTTTTCTTCGCAACCAAGCTGATTAATACTTCAGCTTACGCCTATTTACAGCTTAGGGCTATTTTACGCTACTCTCGCGTTGGAGAATGATCACTTGCAGTTCTTTACAACTACAAGCTCACATTCTCCGCCTTGGATTAGCGCAAACTAGACGCAATCTGAAGCATTAATTGGTTTGGGTTGTTGTGAATTTTAAGCAAAAAAAAGGGACGATTATTCGTCCCTTTTTTTTGCTTGTGACTTTCTGTTTTTAAGCAGTAATTTATCCAAACCACTGTTTTAATGTCTCTATAGCTTTGTCAGAATGTTCTTCCTTTATGTGAGCTGCAACTGCAGTAAAAGCAGCGGTTAGTGTTCCCAAATCATCGACGTATCCAATAACTGGTGTTATATCAGGTATAGCATCAATAGGAAAAATAAAATAAGTAAGTGATGTATAGACTGTTGTTTTTGCCCAAACTGGGGTATCTGGATCCTGCGCAGCATAATACATTTTTAGTGCTGGAGTAAGAACTGCTTCGCCAGCGTCTTTTGCATAATTCTTGACCTTTTCCCAAAAGCTATCATCGGAGTACTCTTCAAGAGTCTCATTCATTTTTTTATTCTTTTCCAGTTCTTCGCGTAATTTTTTGTTAAAGTCATCATTGTTAAATTCATCACCTAAGGTTGTAATATCTGACATAATGTTTCCTCTTATTTTAATTATTAAGGATACTAATTAAAGCAAAAAAAAACTGTATAGCAAATTATCGCGCTATAATCAGATAATCGGTTAACACAACATCGTACGAAGGAATCTAAAAATGGTAATGCCTCAAACAACAAAATTTACCTGTAATGCTTGTGGCTGGGCAAAGTCAGTGGCTACTGGCTGTGGTGGGCTTAAGGAAAGGGATAAGTTTAGCAAGTGCCCGATTTGTGATAGTTATGATGGTGGTTATGAGAGTTTTCCGACTGATTCAGCTTCTGGTGTTACTCAGGATTCTACTGAAGGTGATGATACCAATAATAGTAAAGCTTATTCTAAGTGGAAGTCTGGGAAGACGTAGGTTCGCTATTAGGATAATAAATTTTAGACAGGGTAAGGGGAGGATTTGCAAAATTGACATTCAAACTAAACTAAACTAAACTAAACTAAACTAAACTAAACTAAACTAAACTAAACTAAACTTAGTTTAAGTTTAATCAGGTGATCAATATGCAACAGCAAATCAATGTACATGAGGCCAAGACTCATCTTTCCCGTCTTTTAGAGGATGTTTCTGAAGGAGGTGAGGTGGTTATCGCTAAACATGGTAAGCCAATTGCGCGTTTGGTTCCTTATGAGGCTAAGTATGAGGCGCCTCGAAAGTTGACGGGTAATTGGAAAGGTAAGGTTGAGATAAACGATGACTTTGATGCTTGTGATGAAGAAATTGCTGAATTGTTTTATAACGGCAAAATATTTCCTGATTAGCGTACTTTGACTAGGGAATATCTATGAATTTGTTATTAGACACGCATACCCTTATTTGGGTGCTTGAAGGCGGTGATACGTTATCACTTGATGCGCGTAAAGCGATTGTAGAGGGTAAAAATAGCATTTTTGTAAGTGCTGCTTCTGTTTGGGAAATTAGTATTAAGCAAGCTATAGGTAAGTTGCTTGTGCCGAATAACCTTGAAGATGAAATTAAACGTTTACGTTTTGAACAGCTCAGCATTAGTTTTAAACATGCTGATTTAGCTGGGAAATTACCGCTGATCCATAAAGACCCATTTGATCGAATGCTAGTCGCACAGGCTCAGTTTGAGAAGTTAACATTGGTTACAAGGGATAAGATTATCCCTCAGTACGATGTATCAACCTTAAAGGCTTGATTAAAACAACCATAAATAGCTTATAAGCAAAGTACACGCTAATAAAATAATGGCGATAATCATACTCTGATTCATGATATTTCCTTTATTAGTTGAAGATTTGTACGCTCATCAACTATTCGCGTCGCCAAATAGTCTCAGCACCGTTATCTTCGAGTGATACGCCGGCTTCGACTAACTCATCACGTATTTTATCCGCTAAGCTCCAGTCTTTATTGGCTTTGGCGTCGAGTCGTTGTTGCACTAATGAGTCAATCTCATCGTTACTCATGCCACCTTTGCTGTCGTCGCCTTTAAACCATGCTTCGATATCGCCTTCTAGTAGCCCGATACCGTTGGCGAGTGTTAATAAAAGTGCGCCAAGTTCTGACGCTTTTTCATTTTCTTTTTTATCGCGTGCAATATTTATATCACGTGCTAGGTCGAATAGGGCAGAGAGTGCTTCTGGTGTGTTGAAATCATCGTTCATCGCATTAATATAATGTGTTTCGTAACTGCTGTTTTGTGGTGCTGTGCTTATCGTTAGACCACGCATGGCAGTGTAGAGTCTATCGAGCGATGCGCCAGCCGCATCGAGTTGATCGGTGCTGTAGTTGAGTGGGCTACGGTATTGGCTGGTGAGCATAAAGTAGCGTATTTCTTCGGCTGTGTACTTTTCTAATACTTCACGAATGGTGAAAAAGTTGCCTAAGGATTTTGACATTTTTTCTTCATCAATGCGGATAAAACCATTGTGCATCCAGTAGTTTGCAAAGTGCTCGCCGGTACAAGCTTCTGATTGGGCGATTTCATTCTCATGATGAGGAAATTGCAAATCATGCCCGCCTCCGTGAATATCAAAGTGGTTACCGAGTATTTTGGTTGCCATTGCGGAGCATTCTATATGCCAGCCTGGACGACCTTTTCCCCAAGGTGAATCCCAGTAAGGCTCACCTTGTTTTGCCATTTTCCAGAGTACAAAATCAAAGGGGTCGTTTTTATCGGTGTTGACGGCTATACGATCACCCGCACGTAGATCCTCAAGGTTCCTGCCAGATAATTTGCCGTAATCTTCAAATTTGGCAACCGCATAATACACATCACCACTTGCGCCTTGATAGGCGTAGCCTTTCTCCATGAGGGTGCTGATCATACCAAGGATTTCTTCAATATTATCTGTGGCTTTAGGTTCAAGTGAGGGTGGGTGAATGCCTAGCGCACGTTCATCTTCATGCATAGCATCAATAAAGCGTTCGGTTAATGCTTTGAAATTTTCACCGTTGTCATTGGCGCGTTGAATGATTTTATCGTCAATATCGGTAATGTTGCGTATATAAGTGACGTTATAGCCTTGCGATTGTAAGTAGCGATAAACTACGTCAAATGCCACCATCACGCGCGCATGCCCAAGATGACAATAATCATAAACCGTCATACCACACACATACATACGAATTTTATTGGCTTCGATGGGGGTGAAAGTTTCTTTTTGATTAGTAAGGCTGTTGTATATTTTAAGCATGGATGAATAAACCATATCGTGTGAATTGATGAGGACGGATTCTACCCTAATCCTCAAATAGAAAACACGATGATAGCACAAGCTTTTGTCGTCATAGAATACCCAAAAAATTATCGATTAACCTACGGGTGAAACGATAATTTGTCGAATATCCTATGAAACCAAAGTCTTGCACTCTCATTCGCGTTTCTATCTGAAGATTAGGGTACTAGCAGAAGCCTCATATTTCCGCTATTATTCGTGGCTTCAAAATTAATTTGATTATAAAAAAATGAATCCCCTAATAAAAACCTCTCAATTTTTAATAACTACTCTTTTACTTTCATTGCTAGTTGCCTGTGGAGGCGGTAAAACAAGTGAAATAAAAGCGGTGAAAACGAACGAAACAACGACTGATAAACCTACCAAAACTACCGGAGAAAAAATGTCTAATCCAATTATTAAAATGGAAACCAGTAAAGGAACCATTACTCTAGAGCTTGATGCTGAAAAAGCACCGATCTCAGCTAAAAACTTTGTCGCTTATGTTGAAGATGGCTTTTACGATGGCATTATTTTTCATCGTGTTATCCCAAATTTCATGATTCAAACAGGCGGTATGAACCCTGATATGAGCGAAAAGCCGAATAAAGGAAATATCCAAAATGAAGCAAATAACGGTTTAAAAAATGACCGTGGAACTTTAGCAATGGCGCGTACGCCTGATCCACATTCAGCAAGTTCACAGTTTTTTATTAACTTAAAAGATAACGACTTTTTAAACTTTACCAGCGAGACATCAGCGGGTTGGGGTTATGCGGTATTTGGTAAAGTTACCGATGGCATGGATGTGGTTGATGAAATTGCCAAGGTTAAAACTGGTAACCATGGTCACCACGGTGATGTTCCACAAGAAGAAGTTAAAATTATTAAAGCAACCGTCGTAAAATAGTTGTTAAACGGCTTTTGTTCATTATTTCGTAATGAGCAAAAGCTGTTACACATTTAAAATGAGTAAGCCCACAATTAATCAAAATAAAAGTACTTACTTTATATCCGATCTTCATTTAATTCCTTCTCAACCACTTCTATTTACTCTACTTCACAATTTTTTAAATACCATTAAGGATAATGCTGAAACACTCTATATTGTTGGTGATTTATTTGAGTTTTGGATAGGTGACGATATTCTGAATAAAGATGCTGGCAAATCTTATTTACCAGTGATTCAACAGTTAAGAACACTTTCAGATGCTGGCGTGAAAATATACTTCACCCAAGGTAACCGAGATTTTTTGGCGAAACAGCGTTTTGCAGACGCTATTGGTGGAGAGTTGTTGCCTGATGAGAAAGTCATTAATCTTTATGGTACGCCAAGCCTATTAATGCATGGCGATACACTGTGCACGGATGATGTGTCTTACCTGCGTTTAAGACGAATTTTCCGTAATAAATTAATTCAAAAAATCTACCTATCTTTAAGCCCCGAGCGACGTTCTCGTATTGCAGGCAATACGCGTAAAATTATTAAAAATAAAACGCCGAAAAAAGCCTATAAAATTGTCGATGTTAATCAACTAGAGGTTGAACGGGTGATGAGAAATGCTGCTGTGAAGCAATTAATTCATGGGCATACCCATCGACCGGATATTCATGAGTTTGATCTACAGGGGGAGATCGCAAAGCGTATTGTGTTGAGTGATTGGACAAATAAAGCGTGTTACTTACGTTTTGATAAAGATGGGTTTGAATTAGTTAATGGCTAATGGTTGTTGTGTTTTTTGTTGCAGTTCTTGTATCAACCAAGGATCACTTTCAATAATGTCAACGGGTAATGTTGTTTTTCGGTTAAAAGCCCAAATGACATCTTTTTTATCGTTGCCGCGTAAAGGGAAAAATGCGTAATCTGCGACCTTTCCATTATTTTGTTTTAGAAATTGCTGAAGTTTTTGCTTAGCGATTTCATCACTAAATACATTTTCAACTGACAGAGATTTTGAAAAAATAGTGTCTATATGTGCTGCAAAAGCATGGTAAAACTGCGGTCTTTTATCAATATCAGGTTGCTGGTTTAGCACGATATCCAAAATAAGGTTAGATTTTTGTTGTTCATCATCGGGTAATTTAGCAATAACCAGCATTGGTGAAGATAAAAATAAACGGCTAAAGTCTTTGTGCCAAGGTTGGTAAGGGTAAATCTCACTCACATTGGTTAAGGTGAAGCGGTCACCAGTAAAAACGGCATAGGCGGGGTGCTTTAAAAATAAAGAATAAGCACCAAAGGCAAAGGCGATGATTTGGATACCTAAAAGCACATTAATATCAAACTTGAGATATTTTTTGCCTTCTTTAAAAACAATAAAAACAAGCAATGGACCCAAAACCAAATCAACAAAAACTAACATCAGAGCCGTTTTAGTGAAGCCACCTAGTGTTGAGAATGAATAAGGAAACCAGGTGACGTAAGCAAAAACTAAAAAGAGAATGATAATCAACTGACTGATAATTAGATTTCTTAAAGCAACTTTAATTCTCAAAATAGCTCCTAGCGGATAAAACAAAGTTACAGCCTACAGTTTAACCCAAGAAAAGCGCATGGTAGTTTGATAACTGGTTTGAAATATCAGAACGCTAGCCCCCTAAATATTTTGTGCTAAGAACTTTAGTACTTGTGCTATCGTCATATTTTCTATTTTGGGTTGAGCTATGAATAAAAGCCTACGTATCATTCTGTTGGCAAGCGTCTTGTTGTTAAGCATAAGCAGTTGCAGTCAAAATACCAGTCATTTACCTTCTGTCTTCGACATTCCTAGTGTTATCGGCTCGGTGTTTGAAAATGCAACTTATAGTGCGAAACGAAAAAAAGTTGCATCGTACGTACAGATACATTACTTAGGGCTTCGAGACGATGTTTCAAAAGGCGGCGGAAAGGTATTAGAAGGTGCGCTAGATGTCGCTGGGATTAAACAATCAAAGCGCGATAAAGCGAGACAGATTATTATATCGAGTAAAAAACAAACCTATGAAAATACGCTATTAGTGACTGACTCTTTGGTTCAAGTGTTTGCCGCATTGTATGTGAATGAAAGTAGTGCGAAGGATAAACGGATTAACGGCTTCAGCTATATTGAAGCACGACAGTTAATAAGGCGCTATACCAAAAATAATTTTGAAGCGTTGCGAATTGCTATCAAACAAGGACAGGGTGAGGCTTTAGATGATTTAATGACACAGTTAAATATTAAACACACGGATAAGCGAAGCATGTTTAAAAAGAAGGTAATGAGTCGTTATCATGTTATTTACCTCGATATTGTGGTCACTAGTATAATGATAAGTACTTAAGGAATTCCTGATTAAGTCCCATAAACTGCTGTAAGTCTCTAGGGCAGTATATCCTAGGCGTATTTTTGATATGAATGCTTATTGCCTTAATGAGAAATACAACAACGGAAATGCTGCCCTAGAGCCTTACCCTTTCGTGTTGCCAGAATTTATGGGACTTGATCAGGCTTTTCTGTAAGAAGGATTGCTTAGTCTGTCTAAAACGTACTTTCTTTCGTTGCGACACAGTTTACGGAAATTTCCTAGGTTTCATGCTAGTCTATTGAAATTTATTAAAAAGCTAACAGGGGGATGAATGTCAGGTAATTCGCACGAAGGTAAGCAATGGTTATGGTTGTTAATAGGGGGCTTGTTATTAGTTGCCATTGGTAACTTTGCAATACAGGATCATGGCTGGTTAAAAGCAATTATTCTTGGTGTCGGCGGTTTGGTTGTGGTGTTCGCATCATCTGAAATGATGATTAAAGCGGTTGATGGTTATGCCAAACGTAAAAAGATGAATTCTTTTGTTGCAGGAACTATGGCAGGCTTATCCAGTAACATCCCTGAGCTTGTAATGCTGGGCTTTGTGCTTATGGCTACGCCACGTGTAGGCTTTATTGTTACCGTGCTAACTTTACATGTTGGGGCAGCAGCATTTGGGCTCTATTGCAGTACGTTGCCGCGTGATATTGAAGGCAATGCACATTTACCTAAACCTCTGGTAGGTTTGAGTACGGATTTGTACGCAGCAGCTGCGGGTGTGTTTTTTAGTATCGGTATTATTATGTTGTTAATGAAGGCATTTGCTGTGGGTGATGCGAGTAATGTGTCACTAAGTACTACCGACCTTTATGTATTTGCTGCAATTTTATTAACGATTCAAGTTGTAGCTATTTTACGTTTGGTGAAACGCTTTTCCAAACAACATAAGCCAGAATCAGAAGATGACGTGCCGGTACAAATGGCTAAGAACGAAACCTTAATGCCGATTACTGCAATTATTGTTTTTAGTGTGGGAGGTCTTTTTGCTTCAGTCATTGGTGGACATTCGGTGGGGGAATTTGCCGGAATTTTAGTCCATAAGTTAGAAGAGGCAGGCTATTCGGAAATGTTCGGCGCAGTAATCTTAAGTGTGTTCGCATCGGCAGGTGCTTTTGTGATGATTGGTACCGCGCATTTTCAGAAAAAATACAATATTGCGATGGCAAATGCCTCGGGGGCAATTACGCAGGTACCTTTCTTGGTATTACCGATTGCGATGATTATGCTAGCATTATTTACACAAACAGGCGTTATACCTGCTTTAGATAATAATAACGGTGTTATCCCAATTGATATTCATACTACTAGCACGATTCTACTTGGCTTCCCATCGATGTTAGTGCTATGGAAAGCGGTGCAGGATGATGGCAAAGTCAACTGGCTAGAAACCAGTACGATGGTAGCAATATTCTTGTTGGTCATTTATTTACTTGTGGCACATGGCTAGGGGGCGAGAATCGTAGTTGCCGTGGGCTAATCAGCTTATGATCAATACATCCATTGCTTTGGCCAAATTAAAGTCACGCTCTGTAATGCCGCCTGCTTCATGTGTTGTTAGATCGACAATCACTTTGTTATACACATTAGACCATTCTGGATGATGGTTTTGGCGTTCAGCAATTAAGGCAACTTGTGTCATAAAGCCAAAGGCTGCGACAAAGTTATTAAATTGAAAGTCACGATGGAGCTTGTTGTCTTTGATTAACCAATTTTTGTTCTGCCTGAGAAATAATTGGATTTGATTATCAGTAGTAAGTTTGATTGACATAGTAACCTTGTTTGAAGATTAAAGACCTAGCTCACTAAATGGAATAAATTGCACCTTGTCGCCTTCTGCTACAGTGCTATTTGCTGCTATAAACACAAAACCACTCGCCCAAGTGGTTGAGCTTAAAACACCAGAACCTTGATGCGGGTATAGTTCGATCTGACCTTTTTCAATGCGAGCTCGTAGGTATTCATTACGTGTGCTTGCTTTGTTTACCGTAAAGTTAGCAGGTAGTTGGTAGACGTTAGCCGCCGTATGTTTAGAGCCTTGCGCTTGTAAAATAAAAGGGCGGGCAAAAATACAAAACGTAGTAAACACCGAAACGGGGTTGCCTGGCATACCTAAAAAGGCAGTACTCCCGTTTGTCGTTTTGATACTACCAAAAGCAAGTGGTTTGCCTGGTTTAATATTAACACGCCATAGCTCAAGCGTGCCGAGTGCCTCAACCGCCACACGAATATGATCTTCTTCACCCACCGATACACCGCCGCTGGTCATCACTAAATCAGCTTGTTCGGCCGCTTCTTGTAAAGCGAGTTTGGTTGCATCTAAAGTATCTTCAATAATACCCAAGTCAATAATCGTACAACCAAGTGTTTGCAGTAATCCGGTTAAGGTATAACGGTTTGAGTTGTATATTTGTCCGGCTTTTAAGGTCTCATCAGGCTCACGAAGTTCATTTCCTGTTGAAAAAATGGCAACTTTGAGTGGTGCAAACACAGGGATTTGGCTGATGCCCACCGATGCGGCTAAGCCGAGTTCTTGTGGGCGAATTTTCGTACCTGCGGTGAGTATGACTTCTCCCTTTTTAATATCTTCACCCGCTTTACGGATATTCTCGCCTGCAGAAAAGGAGTCTGTAATTGTGATGCTGTCCCCATTACGCTGACAAACCTCTTGCATGAGCACGGTATCAGCCCCTTCAGGTATGGGGGCGCCAGTAAAAATATGCGCAGCCGTGCCTTTTTTCAATGGTGTACCGATACTACCAGCAGGGATTCGTTGACTGACTTGAAGTGTTGTTTGTTGCGTATTAGTAAGATCATCACTGTTAAAAGCGTACCCATCCATGGCGCTATTGTCGAGTGGTGGTACTTGGATGCTGGATCTTAAATCTTGGGCTAAAACCTTTCCTAATGCTTGGTTAAGGGGTAGGGTGGTTGTTTCAGCTGTTTGGGCAATTTGTGCTGCGTGTTCTAGCAGTTGGCTTAAGGTCTCATCAAGTGAAAGTAAGGTTTGTCCTGTATCACAGCTTGTCATGCTACTTCTCCAAAAATCGAGGCATAATTTCGACTAAATTACACGGCTGGGTGCTGGCATTAAGTTGATGTGAAATAATCCCATCCCAGCCATCTTTACATGCGCCGGGTGAGCCAGGCAGGGTGAAAATTACTGTACCATTCGCAAGCCCTGCCACCGCGCGGGATTGAATGGTTGAGGTTTTAATTAAGTCATAAGAGATTTGACGAAACACTTCGCCAAAGCCTTCGATTTCTTTATCGTATAAGGGCTTCATCGCCTCTGGGGTTACGTCTCGGCCCGTTAGACCGGTGCCGCCTGTGGTAATAATCGCCTGTATTTCTGGGTCAGCAATCCACGTTGATACTACCGCACGCATTTGGTAAATATCATCAATCACTATTTTCTTTTCAAACAGGGTGTGACCTGCTTTTGTCAGGCGATCTACTAGAAGCTCGCCTGACTTATCATCTGCCTCGGTGCGGGAGTCTGAAACAGTCATTATGGCGATATTTAAAGGTTTAAAATCCATCTTTTATCCTGAAGTCATTGTCACTGTGCTTGATTATAGGCTAAATGAGGTAAGCAAAAATACTAAGAATCAACCATTTTATTCATCTGCCTGACAAATGTTTAAGTTAATCTATTAAATAGAATGTAATGATAAAAACAAACTGTTTTACTGAATGTTAAATCAGGCTTACACTGTAAAAACATCAACGAATAAGGAGAACAAAATGTCAAACGAAGGCTACCATGAATCGATTAATGAACTAAGCGATGAAACCCGCGATATGCATCGCGCTATTACGTCTTTAATGGAGGAGTTAGAGGCAGTTGATTGGTATAATCAACGTGTAGATGCCTGCAAAGATGCGGAACTTAAAGCGATTTTAGAACATAATCGTGATGAAGAAAAAGAGCATGCGGCGATGGTGCTTGAATGGATCAGGCGTAAAGACCCACGAATGAATAAAGAGCTAAAAGACTATTTATTTACCGATAAACCGATCGCACACAAATAGCGGTTACAGGTATACTGACCCTAATTGAATAGAATTAAAATCTAAGGAATACACATGAGCAAACATTATGACCTAATCGCCATCGGTGCCGGTAGCGGTGGATTATCAATTGCAGAGCGCGCCGCATCTTACGGTGCAAAAACCGCGGTGATTGAATCAAGCGAACTTGGTGGAACCTGCGTGAACGTCGGTTGTGTGCCGAAAAAAGTTATGTGGTACGGCGCTGGTGTGGCGCAAGGTTTAAAAGATGCACAGGATTATGGCTTTAACGTTGATTTGGAAGGTAACTTTGATGGTAAGAAATCAGGCGAGTTGAATTGGGAGAAGCTTGTTATGAAGCGTGAGAACTTCATCGGTGGAATTCTTGATTGGTATGACGGCTACATGGGCGAAGTAGGGGTTGATGTGATCAACGGCTACGCAAAATTTATTAATAACACGACCCTTTCGGTGGATGGCGAAACCTACACCGCTGACAATATTGTGATTGCCACAGGAGGGCGCCCCATCATCCCGGGTGATATTGAAGGCGCACAGCTTGGTATGACATCGGATGGTTTTTTTCAAGATTTAGATGAGGTTCAACCTCAAAAAGTCGTAGTCGTAGGGGGCGGTTATATCGCCCTAGAACTTGCCATGCTAATGGACGGCTTAGGCTCTGACGTTTCTGTGCTACACCAAGGCTGGCCAGTATTAGAAGGCTTTGATGGCACGATTCAAAAAGCCTTACGTAAACAAATGGAAGATGACAAAATTACGCTCTACGACGATGAAATTATTGATAAAGTAACAGAGCAAGCCGATAGCACCGAAGATAAAAAACTACTCACAATTCATTTTAAAAATGGCTCAAATATCACTGATGTAGAGGCATTAATTTGGGCAATAGGCCGTAAGCCTAATACCGATACTATCGGCTTAGAAAATACTGATGTCAGGCTAGATCAGCGTGGCATGGTAGTGGTTGATGATCTTGAAAAAACCAGTGTTGATGGCATCTACGCGATTGGCGATATTATCGGAAAAGCACCATTAACACCCGTAGCAATAGCGGCAGGTCGTCGCCTAGGTGATCGCTTATACGGTGGCAAGCCCGAGCGTAAAATGTCATACGACAACATCGCTACCGTTATGTTTACTCATCCACCAATCGGTACGATTGGCATGAGCGAAGAAAAAGCAATTGAAGAGTACGGTGATGCAGTAAAAGTCTACCAAACAGACTTCGTACCGCTGTACCACCAAATGACACGTCACAAAGTAAAAACCCACATGAAGCTGATTGTACAAGGTAATGATGAGAAAATAGTAGGCTGTCACATTATTGGTTTGGGTGCGGATGAGATGTTGCAAGGCTTTGCAGTGGCGATTCGTATGGGTGCTACTAAAGCTGACTTTGATGATACGATTGCGATACACCCCGTAAGCGCTGAAGAACTAGTAACAATGAAATGAGATTACTTTTTCAGAGCGCCATAGGCGCTGAAAGTAAATCGTTGCCTCTTTAAGGAAAGCCTGATCAAGTCCCATAAATTCTGGCAACGCCAAATTTCCAGCATCAAGGCATGTGAGCTTTTAATGCTTATTGCCTTTAAAGTGAACATAACACAAAGGCTGGAAATTTGGCTAAGCCCCAAAGGGTAAGGCTCTAGGGCAGCATCTCCGTTGTTGTATTTCTCATGAAGGCAATAAGCATTCATTTCAAAATACGCCTAGGATATACTGCCCTAGAGACTTACAGAATTTTATGGGGCTTAATCAGGCTTTCCTTAAGGAAGCTCTGAATAACTTAGCAGAATTCTGGTAACGGCAGTTCTTAAGTTCTAGGCATTGATGCTAGGCATCTATGGTTAAAATCAATAACCAAGAAGTTGAAACTTGGCTAAACTGCTCAAGCTAAAAGGGTGCCGAGCTTACAAGGCCTCAGCTAATGCTCCAGCTTCATCTTTGAATTGTTGATTGGATTTGTTCTCATTGGATACTTTTTTTATAAGGCATGTCACTATGCACATTATGCTATTTTAAGGTGTTATTTCTAATAAAACGCGTAGCAGCTAAAATCACTTTAAGTACGCCATGTGGACCATATGTTTGAAAAGCTTGGCAACGGCTAATTTTTCCATTTTTAGTCTCGATGATAAATACCTGCTTAAAACTTTGCTTCGTTCCATTCGTTAGTTCTATAGTTGTTGCCATTTCAACAGATGCAGTTGTGCTACTCTTATTTTCAAAATAATTAACTACGGTGAAGCTAAATTCTTTAACACTTTTAAAGCTCCATGTTAATCCTTCAGATATTTCATCTTTACCTTTCATATGGCATTAGGGTAGTGTGGATCAATAAATTCACACTCATTATGAAAGAGGTTGATGATGGTCT
>Ga0256839_1002918_pt1 | contig 18351 bp, 18 predicted proteins | sample 354166metaG_FD_185968 | JGI IMG/M metagenome (GOLD analysis project Ga0256839, IMG submission 185968) | Hydrothermal vent microbial communities from Mid Atlantic Ridge, Atlantic Ocean - 354-166 | ecosystem: Environmental > Aquatic > Marine > Hydrothermal vents | place: Atlantic Ocean: Mid... | reverse complement strand
CCAATACTGCCCCGCTTGTATGTCGGCACAAGCTTCGCTCAAATAAATCAACACAGGTCAATATTGTTTTATCATCATTAAAAATCCAGATACTAACACGTTCCACATGCAATGCTTTTGCCGATAATTCGGTGGCCTTATTAAGGGTAACCACATGATCCTGATAATCCACTTTTGACCATTCCAGCAAGGCCTGCTGATAATCAGCCTTGCGATCCAGCACCTCCTGAATTTTAATAATATTTTCATTAATCACGGCTGCCATTACAGCAACTTCATCTCGCCCATGTACAATAATAGGCTGTGCAGATTTTTGCTCCTGATTCAAATATTGAAAAAAGCTCAGCAAACCATTTTGAAATGATGTAACAATTGATGTGATTGATCTTGCAATCATCGCACCAAACAACAGCCCTAAAATAATCGTTGTCACACTCACCACTAACAAAACCATTGCAACGCGACTGCGTCTCATGGACATATGATTGACCGAATGTTCAGCCAATAACACAGCATCAGCAATAATATTTTCACCCAATTGTTTCATTTTGGGCAGCACGTCTAAAACAAATCGCTCATTAGTTTCCACCCACGAACGCATAGTGGCTTCATACAGTCGGGCTGAATGACTAAATTTCTCCAGCTTTTCAAACTCAAAGGGCTGACTCGACATCCCCTTTAAACGATCCCATTCCCCCATCATAAACTGGAAATCTTTTTTAAATGCCTCGTACACTACAACATCCGGGCTCAATCGATATTTTTTCTCATGCAATCGAGTAACATAAGTATATTGCCAGATATTTGATCCGTTGTTGATTTTCTCAATCGTTTTTTGACTCAAATCCTTCTTTATTTCCACTCGTTTTTCTTCTACATATTCCTGTATTTGCCGCGTAATATATTCACCCTCGACTCCCAATATATCCGCCTGCTTATTCAGCTCGATTAATAACGCCACCCCTGTTAAGTACAGTTTTTTGTATTCATTTGTTGAATGATGTATTTTCTGTAAATTTTCCGGCAATAACTCACCATCAACCAGATTATTCGCCTGATTGAGTATTTGGTATATTTTTTCCACATGTTTTATGGCCTTTGTATAGGCCTTATTCGCCTCTTCAATATCATATACTGAACCATTGGTATTTAAACGGTAGTTCTGCTCCTCCAGTATCAGCTTATTGGTATAACGTTCGATTTCTATCGCAAAAATCAGGTCATCCATTTCGATGCCAAGACTGTCCAGCCCGTTGTTTGATACAAAAGACAGCACCAGTGCCACGACAGCACTGAGCAGTACCAGCAGATAGGTCTTGGTTTTAAGAGATATTCGATTTCCAACGCTCATTTACGGCTCATTTACGGCTCATTTTTTGTATTTATTTGTTTCTATACTCGTGACGTTTGGGGTTTTGATTTTATTCCACATTATTTTTCCCTGCCTAATAGCGCCTGCTTTTAGTGCTGTTGTGAAATAAATATGACACATATCTGAATGTCAATCACTGTGAAGCATTCCATCAACAATAGAACATACATGCATATTCCTACAACCCCCCTAATCCCGCACGATTAACAATGAAACCTGACAACCCATGCCCAAAAACCACTGAGCAACCCCTAAGTTAACCCGCTATTCTGCGGTAAATTATTATCAGCAGTGAATATACTGGTAATGAAACCAGTTTTTTTGAAAGCACCTCCAGGTAACAATATCAATAAAGAGCATTGGAAATACATCTACCCCACTCTTACTAACATTTATTTTTGTCGGACAAAGCAACGCGAATACAATATGACAGTTATTTCATGAACAACGTGAAGCAGAAAAAGGCAAGAAATTTAAAACAAACCCAATAGAAGTATAAGATCAATCCAACTGCAACTCGATGGTGCCGCTCACTGAAACCGTCACCGTTTGTGTGCCTGCTTCAAAACCGGGAGCGATACGTGCGTCAGCCATCGCCGACATCTCTGCACGCATCATTGGTCGCACCGGCACACCACCACCGGTATTAATATTCATTTGCACCACGCGATAACGATCACGGTTCATCTGTTTTGCCACCAGTTCCGCACGCCGCTGAAAAAGTGCTATTGCCTCAGTAATCAGGTTTTCCTCCACTGTATTGCGGCGCTGAACGGAGATACGATAACCGACCCGGTCCACCGTCAGACGCTCTTGTAACTTACCAATAAGCTGACTCAAGTCAGCAATATCTTTGCTTTCCAGACGCAGGCTCTGTCGCACCCGCCAGGCCGATAAACGCCGTTGCTGATAAACGGGATTGGTCTGGTAGCCCATGGTCTGTACAGTGACTCCGTTAACTTTTTTGGCCTCACCAATAGCCCATTGAATAGCAGCGTTTACTTCCTTCGATAACGCCGAGGGGTTATTGCCTTCACGTTGCACGGATAATGTTGTTTCCAGAATATCGTTCTCAATTTCATCTGAGGCTGTAGCCTGCAAACTAATGCGGTCGTAATGTGTATCATCATCCCTGTCACTGGCCATCGTTACCGCAGACAGCAGTAAAATAACAAAAAACAAGGGTAATAAAAGATGAGGCAAATGCAATACAGGCATGTCTTTCTCCTGGCAAATTCAATAATCGTCTGCTGATAGTAATATAAACCGGCAACATATACTCGTGGCGATTGGGATTGTGGCTTTCTTGCGCGCCCTCATCATTTTGCCATCGGTATATTCTCTATCGTATTATCCTAAATTCCGCAGTTGACCGCTTAGCGGGCGCAGTAACACCGTGATAAACATTCTGTACACATACCGGCCATTCAGCGGCGGATTTTAGAATTATGATTTTCGTTGTAACCGGTTATTCGCCAAAAGGAAAAACTGAAAATGGATAAACACAAACTCATAGTGAAAGCTGCCGATATCGCAGTAATGCCCGGCGAGAAACGGATTCATTTTCTCAACCCCAATGCCGTGCGCATTAACAAATCCCTCGGCGACGCGGTGGGCTTGACGCAGATCGGTGTGCATATCATCAGTGTAAAACCTGGACACGACACAACGGAATATCACAAACATTTTTATGAAGAAGAATGTATTTATATTCTCTCAGGCCAGGGCACAGCCATTATCGACGGTAAACACCACACAGTAGAACCAGGCGATTTTCTCGGTTTTCCACGCGGCGTGGCAGCGCACAATATTGTCAACGATGGTAACGAGATATTGCAATGTCTGGTAATGGGGCAACGACTGGAACAGGATGTGGCAGATTACCCGGATAAAAACAAACGCCTCTACCGCAACAATGACCAATGGGATCTGGTGGATATCGCAGATATCACTGAACCGCAGCGCATTTTTCTGCCTCCGGATGAAAGCTAAGAAATAGAAATTACTCCACCCGCGCCATTACCACACCACCCTTGCGATACAGAATTTCCGGGTTATTCAGCTGTGACAGATATTTACTCTTGGTCAATACAATGTCACCCGGCCTGGGTTTGCGTGTTTCGGTAACACGTTGTGTATACACACTGAAGCTGGGCGTGTTGAGACGCCAACGCACAACGGTCAGATTATCGCGATTGGCAATGTCAGCCGCTTCCTTGATCGGCCCCTGATGCAAACCACCAATAACCGGCAACAGAAACATAGACAACGAAAATGTGACCACTACCCCACTGACAAGCAATTTTTCCGAGGGTAAAAAGCGCCGCTCGCCCATGCACAAAAGAGTAAACATAATCGTCGCCACAAAAAACAATCGATAAATTAACGAAAACTGAGACTCGTATTCATCAAGCATTTCACGCATGTACATATCTTTTATGGCGGGTAATGAGCCCGCAATCACTTCCGGCAATAACAGCAAAAAGACGAACAGAATGAGCTGTGGCATAAACAACCACCACTGCGCACTCAACGCACCTGCCCCGGATTTATCCAGTTTGCTCAGCCACAGCGCCATAATGATAAATGTACCGGTCAACCCATACAGCACATAATGCGGCAGTTTGGTGCCGGAGAGGGAAAAGAACACCAGCACAAAAACAAACCACAGCAAGGCAAAGCGGGTGAATTCGTCGCGCCACAGTTGCCTGACATTCAGTAACGATCTGATCAGCACGGTGGTAAACGGCAGCACAGCTACCAGCACCACCGGAATGTAATAAAAAATGCCGCCACCATGCTGTTCCATGGGGCTGCTGAAGCGGTCAATATTGTGCTTGAAGAAAAACCCCTGAATAAAAGCATCACCCTCTTTCAGGTATTGCGCCACATACCAGGGCATGGCGATAATCAGAAAAATAGCAATACCCAGCGGATTGAACACCATTTTAAACCAGGTCTTTAATTCCCGGCTGGCGGCAAAAAACAGAAAACTCACCGCTACAGGCACCAGCACGGATACCGGCCCTTTGGTCAGAAACCCCAGCCCAATGAGTGCAAAGGTGAACAACAACCAACGGCGCTCACGCTCTTTCCAGTAGAGATAGATACAAAACAGGGAGCCCGCAATAAACAGATTCAGCAACGCATCCGCCGTGGCCGCCTTGGCCATTACGGATACCTCAAAAGCCGTGGCCGTAATAATAGCGGCCATCAGCCCGGTGCGTTCATCACGTATCCGGCGCACAAAGACGAACACCGCCAGCACCCACAGGGTGGCGGCAATGGCCGAAGGCAGGCGGAAGGCAAATTCGTTAATGCCAAAAACAAACACGCTGGCAGCCTGAAACCAGTAAATCAGAATGGGCTTGTCGTAACGCGGCTTGCCATCAAGATAAGTGGAAATAAAATCACCGCGTTCGAACATCTCACGGGTCGCTTCGCTGAACGCCCCCTCGTCGAGATCAAACAGGGGCACAGCATAAATATTCAGGTAAAAGCTCACTGCGACGGCAAACAATGCCAGCAGACGCAAGGCAAAATTACTGGCGGGTTGGGGACTGATTGCGGACATTAAGGTCTCTTTGCAAAAATTAAATCATAAATTGTGGATGAAAGTAGTCTCAGGGATTCTCAACAAACGCCCAGTGCAGACAACAAATGGCAATCAGGCTCATTCAATAGACTGTTTGGCATAAATAAATGGTATAAATAGACGCTCGCTCGCAAACGACATATCGCACTTGGCAAATAATCATCCTGTAAAAAATCCGGCTGGCGGCTCGATACCCAAACGGCAACGACCCGGCTTTCATTATGTCGTCGGCACCATATTGCTGCTGGGGCTGATCATCGCCGTAGAAACCTGGATCGGCTGGTCAGCACTGCTCCGCCCCTGGTTAAATCTCGCCCCCGAATACCTGGCCGCTGGCATTATACTGATATTTTTGACTTACGGCCTGCGTGCGCTGCGGGTCTATGATTACTTCATTGCCGACACCCGGGGCCAGTTTGGCGTGTGCCTGCGCCTTTCCCTGCAACACAACCTGCTGAACAACCTGCTGCCCATGCGTTCTGGCGAGCTGGCCTTTCCAGTACTGATGTCACGCTGTTTCGCGGTACCGGTCATGCGCTCTGTACCCGGCCTGCTATGGTTCCGGTTTCTGGATTTACACACCCTTATTGCCTTTGCCCTGCTGGTCATCAGTGAGCCTTTTGTCGGCCAAACCCTGGGAGTCACGTTGGGGCTGTTGTGGATGAGCATACCCTGGCTGGGTTTCAGGCTCACCGCCTTCTGGCAGGCACGCCTTGCCCGTCACCCTGGCCGGGCAAGTCATTTCATGAAACAAATACTGGAAAGCCTGCCACAACACCCCCGTCTATTTTGGCGTTCCTGGCTGTGGACACTGCTCAACTGGTCCATCAAGCTCGCCGTTTTTGCCTGGATTCTCACCCTGTTTTCCAATATTCCGCTGGGCACTGCCTGGATTGGTGCAACCCTTGGTGATTTCACCAGCGTACTGCCCATCCACGGCGTCGCTGGCGCAGGCACGTATGAAGCTGGCGTCGTAGCCGGGCTGGCCCCGTTTGGCATTGATCCGGCAGAAGCACTGCAAGCAGCCGTCAACCTGCACCTGTTTGTATTGGGCTGCACCCTGCTGTCAGGTGCGTTAAGCTTGTTGCTGCCCGCATTGCCGACACCGACATCTGTAGAGGTCAATCATGATTAACCACTTCTTTCGTTTGCTCGTATTGTCTGGCACATTACTGTTGACAAGCCAGGGTCAGGCAACACCGTTACCGCAACAATTCACCGCCGTGTATGCTGTAAAAACATCCGGCATGACCATCGGCGAAACCAAACGTGTGCTCAGCCACAACGGCGAATATTATCAATTTGAATCCATCACCCGCCCCAAAGGCGTTGCCCGCCTGCTCACCAGCGGACAAGTCGTCGAACGCAGCCAGTGGAATTTTTTCCACGGCCAGCCCCGGCCTGAGCACTACACTTTTTTTAACAGCGGCAGCAAAAAAAACCGCAACGTAAAACTGGATTTCGACTGGGACAAAAACCGGGTGATCAACACCATTAACGGCGAGCCCTGGTCCATGCCACTGGAGCATGGCACTCAGGATAAACTGCTTTATCAGTTACGCATTATGCAGGACTTGCCCACCAGTAAAACCATGCTGCGCTACCCCGTTGCCGACGGCGGAAAATTGAAATATTACGATATTGAAATCATCGGCAAGGAACGCATTCGTACAAAACTGGGCACCTTCGACACAATACGTTTGCGTCGCACGAAAGGCAGCCGAAAAACCACGTTATGGTGTGCCGAGCAGCTGGGTTATTTACCGGTGCGTATCGAACAGCAAAAAAATGATGACAGCCCAGTGATAGCAACATTGACATCGGTATCAGGTATTACCCCAGGCAATAAAAACCTGTCGGCAGCCCGATAAACGGGAAGGAGTACAGCGATGGAAAAATATCTAACGAAAATGATGATACAGGGGCTTGCAACAACCGTTTTGCTTATCAGCACTCACATCAATGCCGCAGACCATATCTGCTCCGACTGCCATGCCTCCGCCACTCCCGGAGCCAATGATCTCATTCAACCCCTGTCAGGCCTCTGTGCTGACTGCCATATTGACCGCATCACCGCTGGAGAGCATGTGGTCGGCATTCCCGTCACTGCGCCTGACAACACGTTGCCATTACACGACAATGTAATGAGTTGTGCCACCTGTCATGACCCACACCAGTCCTTCGCAGCCCTGCGCATGAAAGACCCGGCACTTTGTCGGCAGTGTCACCAGAAATAAGATACACATAGAATATAAAAAGTGGCGCACAACAACCCTGGAGAAAAGCCATCAGGCCAAGTCCTTCCCGAAAAAAGAGCGAAGCTGAAGTATTACCGGTTGTTCGTTCTGCTCTCTTCAATACAGCGTAAAACAGTAGGGTGGAACAAGCGCAGCGGTTCCACCAATGGGCGATAAGAAACAACAAACAGCCTCTATGCCCTCCGGCGTTTGGTGGAACCGCTACGCTTGTTCCACCCTACTCAGCCTGGCCTGACGGCTAAGCCTTCTATTTCCACAGCCAGCCTTCAAATAACTTGCAGGCCCAGCCCACACCTCATTCTCTTCTAAGTCAGGTACGAGGTGTAAGGCAAAACCAAGTGCCTCATAACTGTGGTCATTGTAATGAACAATGATGACGGTGCTTTGGCTGTATGGAAGAACGTTGCAAACAATAAACATAAAATTCAGGCAAATCGTTATATCGATAATACCGGCTTCCAAAAAAACCGGTAACTGTCAGATCAAGTTTGAACCACTACACATGAAAGGATTTTTTTCAGACTTTGAACTGCCGGACAATCCCCGACAAATGCCCTGCCAGTTCATTCAGTTCATTACTGGCCGATGCGGTTTGCTGCGCACCCGCCGCAGTCTGTTCGGTGATGTCGCTGATGTTAACGACCGATTGGTTGATGTTTTCTGCCACTGCATTCTGCTCTTCAGCAGCGGTGGCAATTTGCACATTCATTTGATTGATCACCGTGACGGCCTCGGAAATCGCCTGTAAAGAAGCCCCCGCCTGCACTGCCTGTTCGACGGTGGCATCGGCATCTTTTTTACTTTTGTTCATCACTTTCACAGCTTCCTGCGAACCGGCTTGCAGGCGTTCGATCATGGTCTGAATTTCCGAGGTGGATTCCTGGGTACGGGAAGCCAGAGTGCGCACTTCGTCAGCCACTACGGCAAAACCCCGTCCCTGTTCACCTGCGCGCGCTGCCTCAATGGCGGCATTCAATGCCAGCAGGTTGGTTTGTTCGGCAATACCGCGAATCACATCCAGTACGCCGCCAATGGCTTCGCTGTCGGCTTCCAGGCGGTTGATCACTTCTCCTGCGCGTTCCACCTCCCCGGCCAGGCTATCAATGGCGTCGATGGTTTTACCCACCACAGTACGTCCTTCACTGGAGGCATTTTCGGCGTTTTGTGCGGCGTCTGCTGCCTCTGTGGTATTGCGTGCGACTTCCTGACCAGTGGCCGCCAGTTCATTCACCGCTGCGACCACAGCATCCGTTTGATGTTGTTGACGATCAGCCCCCTGGCTGGTTTCTTCAGTAACAACAGTCAGACGATCTACCGAATGGGTTAATCGTTCTGTGTGGCCCATAATTTCCCGGATGATGTTATGTACCATGCTGGCAAACTGGTTGAAACCACTGGATAGTTTACCGATTTCATCGTTGCTGGAATCATCCAGCCGTCGGGTCAGGTCACCCTCACCTCCCACGATATCAGTCATAACATCCAGAGCGGCCTGCAAAGGGGTAAGGATCATCTTCAAGATGCCCCAGGCAATGATGAATCCCAACACCAGGCCAAAGGCCAGCATCGAACTGAGCAATACCTCGGTGCCATTCATCTGCTCAATCAACCCATTGAGCACTTCTGGTTGAATGTCACCAGCCACGTTCGTCAAGCTGTCTTGCAGCGCAGACAGGCTCATTAAAGCGCTCAGCGAAATCACCACAATAATCAGCTGCATCAGGCCGAAACCCGCTAAAACTTTCACTTTAATCGATAGGTTTTTGAACAAATACACATTTTTCCCCAGGAATGATGGCCGTTCATATACAGCCGTTGTGAGGGCATAAGCCTCTGTTACCGATGCATCGGCAGGGGGAAAAATAAACTTTAGCGGTTTGGTGATGCGCTTCCGGAAATAATGAGCCAGAGAAAACCTCTGGCCCAGAGGTACTGTTTTTACGACAAATCAACACCCAGCCGGCGGGCCACTTCTTCGTAAGCTTCAACAACACCGCCCAGCCCTTGACGGAAGCGGTCTTTGTCCAGTTTTTTACGAGTCTTGATATCCCACAGACGACAGCCATCAGGGGTAAACTCATCACCCAGATAAATGTCACCCTGGAAGCGGCCAAATTCCAGTTTGTAATCCACCAAGAGTAAACCGGCATCAGCAAATAACCTGGTAAGAACAGCATTGACCTTAAAAGTCAGCTCTTTCATTTTTTCTACCGCCTCATCATCCGCCCAACCAAACGCACAAATGTGATATTCGTTGATCATCGGATCGTGCAGCTCATCACTTTTGAGAAAAAACTCAAAGGTGGGCGGGGTCAGCTCAATGCCCTCCTCCACACCCAGGCGTTTGCAAATACTGCCAGCGGCAATGTTGCGCACCACGCATTCAATGGGAAACATATCAAGCTTTTTAACCACCGTTTCTTCTGCGGACAACAGTGCTTCGTGATGAGTGGGCACGCCCGCTTCTTCCAGTTTCTGCATAATGAATGCACTGAATTTATTGTTGATTTCACCCTTGCGATCCAGCTTCTCAATTTTTTCACCGTCGAAGGCAGAAGTATCATTGCGGTAATGCAAAATCAGTTTATTCTCATCGTCTGTGTAATAGACGGACTTGGCTTTACCGGCATAAAGTTCTTCACGTTTTTCCACTTTTTTACCTTTATTAAGTTTCACAAAAAATCTGTCTTTATTTAGAGGGGTGTTAACGTGTTAACACCCCTCTAACATACGCACACGAACTAATAGCTCGATTAAACCTGAATTCCGCAGTTGACCGCTTCGAGGATGTATTAACATTTTGCTAAATAGCATGCCGGGTGGTTTTGGCGCATTCATTGCCTGAATGAGTCGCTACGACCGGTATAGCGCGTTGCCTTTTGCGTCTGGCCGCGTTGCGCATCGTCGCGCCTTGCCCACCACAAAAGGCAACGCACGCTACAGGCCGTTCAACTGCGGATTTTAGGTTAAACATCACGCCAGGCAAACCCGGTCTGCTGATCGGCGATGCTCACCCAGTCGGCAGAACACCCCATAACATCAGCCAAAGCGGCCTGAGCCAAAGCCGGTGTATTGTGTTTTTCACTCAAGTGCGCGGCTACCAGTTGCGTCAGCTTTGAGGTATCAATCCGGCTTAAAATATCCGCAGCCTGTGCATTGCTCAAGTGTCCCTGATCCCCGCCCACCCGTCGCTTGAGTGAAGGAGGGTATTCACCGTTCGCCAGTAATGCCACATCATGATTGCACTCCAGTACCAACGCATCACAAACGGACAGCTGTGTTTCCAGATGCGGCGTCCGGCTGCCCACGTCCGTCAGCAAACCAAGGCGTTTGTCGCCGTTACCAAAGACAAACTGACACGGTTCGCGCGCATCGTGCGGCACGGGAAACGGTTGCACTTCAATATCACCAATGGCAAATGTGCTATGACTGCAAATACGCTTTTTTTCAACCCGGACGCCCAGCCGGTCTGCCGCAAAAGTGCCTTCCGTGGCCCACACCGGAATGGCGTATTTTCGTGCCAGCGCGCCTACACCATTAATGTGATCACCATGCTCATGGGTCACCAGTACCGCACTGATAGCCGCCGCAGAACTGCCCAGTTTTGCCAGCCGCGCCTCGGTTTCTTTCATGGAAAACCCGCAGTCCACCAGCACACAGGTATTGCCCTGCTCAACCAGCATCGCATTACCGCGACTACCACTACCCAGTGAAGCAAAACGCATTCAGGAGCCGCAGGTCAGGTTCAACGGCTTCCTCATTCCAGCTGCCCCAGCAACAACACCAGCAGATTCCGTGTAATCTGGGATTCGTCTACATCACCTGCCTGGTTGCGCACACTGACATGGGTAAACTCACCCTTTTCCCGCACATGAATCCAATATTCTTCACGTACTGTGGCACTCTTCTTTTTGCCAAAATTCAGCTCTTCTTCCGACAACCCCGAAGGCAAATCATTATAAACATGGTAAATACGACTGCTACGGTCAAAGTCCTCAATCGTGAAACCCAGTGCATCCAGCGCCAGGCCTGTGCGGCGCCAGACGATATCAAACCCGGCCTTAACGATGATAACTGTGCTCTGCTCACTGTCCACATCAATACGCGCATCCAGTGGCTGTAACGGCACCGCATCACTCACATCTTCGGCAGCAAGATAACGCGCCAGACGGTTCAGCATTTCCACAGCGCGATCTTTATCAGCCGGGCGCAATTCCCAGCGGCTCTCCTGCTCGCCTTCACCTGCCACTCGTTGACTATTACGCTGTGTCAGAAAAATATCCGTATAACCTGGCTTTTCGGCAGGCTCAATGCGAATACGCAGACTTTCGCGCCAGTTGGCTTGTGCATTCCCGGCCGACGGCTCATCAGCATATTGTGCTTTCCAGTCGGTTTCCAGCAGGCCGATAACCGGTTCATCGCGCTGTACGCGGTAACCACGCATATCGAGGAACTTACGTGCCAGAGGCCAGACCTGTTCAGGCTCGGCTTCCACCACGAGCCAGCGGCGCTGGCCTTCCCGCATGCGCTGCACCCCTTTGCCCGCAGGCAACACCCGCTCACCGATACGTGGCGGTTCATTGCACTGACAATCGACAGTCGGCGCTGCCTGTTTGGCGGAAGAGCCACCCAGTTCGGGCAATACCGGTCGCGCCAATCGTGGATCACCCTGCGGGGTCACCAAATCCGGTGGTACTTCCAACGGTGTCAGTAAACGGGCATCACCGGCCTGTCCGTCTTCACCTGCAAACCAGCTACAGGCATTCAGCGTGGCGGCAATCATCAGCAAAAACAGCCCGCGCAAAGCTGAGGAGGAAATTCTCTTATGAAAAACAGACGGCATTGGCACTGCGTTCTCCTGATGTTGGGCAACTCGTATAGAACAGGTCATTAGATAATGAAAAATGTGTGGCGCAGCTGATCATATTACAACCTGGTTCATCACACCCGCGTGCTGCATGGCCTCACGCAACGGCGCATGACAGGCCGCCGCCAATGGTGTCAGCGGCAGACGGATACCTTCGGAGATCAGGCGCATTTCCTGCAACGCCCATTTCACCGGAATCGGATTGGATTCAAGAAACAGGTTTTCATGCAAGGGCATCAACTGCTGATTAAGACGCCCGGCCTCGGCGCGATCACCCCGCAAAGCCGCCGCACACATCTGCTTCATCACTTTAGGAGCCACATTGGCCGTTACAGAAATATCACCTTTGGCACCCATGAGAATCAACTCCATGGCCGTGGCATCGTCACCACTGTAAAGATTCAGGCGGTCACCGCAGCGATCAAGAATCTCCTGCCCGCGAGCAAGATTGCCCGTTGCCTCTTTAATACCGACGATATTACTGATGCCCGCCAGACGTTCCACCGTTTCCGGCAACATATCCACCGCTGTACGACCAGGCACGTTATACAAAATCTGCGGGATGGCCACAGCGTCCGCTACGGCACGGTAATGCAGATACAGCCCTTCTTGTGTCGGTTTGTTGTAATAAGGAGTAACCAGCAGACAGGCATCGGCCCCCGCTTCCAACGCGCAGCGGGTAAGATCAATGGCCTCACGGGTAGAGTTCGCACCCGTACCGGCGATAACAGGCATACGTCCGGCGGCATGCGCCACGACACGGCGAATAGCCTCGCAATGCTCACGCTCGTCCAGCGTTGCCGACTCGCCCGTGGTGCCCACCACCACAATGGCATTGGTCCCGTTCTCGATGTGAAAATCCACCAAGCCGTCAAGGGCTTCGTTATCGACCGCACCGTCGGCCTTCATGGGCGTGACCAGGGCCACCATACTGCCGTGAAACATGGGAATTCTCCGCTACAAACAGGCCTGAAAAAGACAAAGACGCAATGGTACTGACCTGCTCTGTTGATGACAACATCTGTGCCGCTTTAGTCCGCACATCCGACCGCTGTTTAGCGGGTGCAGACCGACGAAACCGGCGCAATGGTGATAAGCTATACTCACGGCAACGCAGAGAAGAGATCACATATGGAAACTTTTTTGGTCATCACCGCTCTCGGAAAAGACAAACCGGGCATCATCGACAAACTGACGAAAACCGTTGTGGAATGCAGCTGCAACGTTATTGACAGTCGCATGAGCGTGCTCGGTGGCGAATTCGCGGTAATGCTCATGGTCTCCGGCAAATGGAACCGGCTGGCCAAACTGGAAGACACGTTAAACGCCTCCCGGGAATCCCTTGGCCTCGATATCATCTGCAAACGCACCGAACCCGGTAAATCCGCAGCAGATCTGATGCCTTACTGTATCGAGGTGATCTCCATTGATCAGCCCGGCATTGTGCATGAACTGGCGCGTTTTTTCTCCAGCCGCAACATTAACATTCACGAACTCAATACCACACAATACGCTGCCGCACACACCGGCACACCCATGTTTGCCCTGCATCTCACTGCCAACATTCCGGCCAGCATACACATTGCCGGACTGCGTGACGAATTTCTGGATTTTTGCGAAACCCAGAATATGGATGCCACCATGGAACCCATAAAGCCTTAAAAAATTAAAAGGAAAAAAGAAAACATGAGTAAAATCAGTATCGGTAAAAAAGTCCCCGGTTTCGAACTGCCTGCCACAGGGGAGCAAACCCTTAAACTGACCGACTTCAAAGGCAAAAAACTGGTGATTTATTTTTATCCCAAAGACAGCACCCCAGGCTGCACCACCGAGGGTCAGGACTTCCGTGACAATTACAACAAATTCAAACGTGCCAACACCGTGGTGCTGGGCGTGTCGCGTGACAGCATCAAATCACATGAAAACTTCAAAGCCAAACAGGAGTTTCCTTTTGACCTGTTATCTGACAAAGAAGAAACCTTATGTACGCTGTTCGACGTGATCAAAGAAAAAAACATGTACGGCAAAAAAGTGATGGGCATTGAGCGCAGTACATTTTTGCTCGATGAAAAAGGCGTACTGCGTCAGGAGTGGCGCAAAGTAAAAGTCGCCGGTCATGTGGATGAAGTGCTGGCTGCGGTGAAGGCGTTGTAAATATCAGGAATTACATTCGTCACAACCGGCGATTGGCAAAAATAATGATCAACCCTTGAGGTAAAAACAGCCAGGCACCAGAAGCAGGCAACACCACCGCAACCAGTAACCCTTTAGCAAACAATATCCATCCCCAACGTGCAAGCGGGGGGATCTGCCTGCTCTGGATATTTCCATGAAGTAATGCACCCACCATCATCCAGGCAAAACCAAGTAGTAAAAACCAGAGTAATTCCGCTCTGGTATGCGTTGCCCCATCTGCAATGGGAATAGCGACCGTATTCCACAGCCCCTCGTCAACCATTCCCACCAACATATCCCAGCCAGCAACAAAACCGATCAGGTTATGGATGACCCCCGTTCCGATTAAAAACAGACCGCTGTACCGCCATAATTTCATGACACACCCCCACACCATAAAAACATTCTATTAATAATAAACAAATAAACTTTAATCGGAAGCAATTATACTTTAGGTGATATTCCCCTTGACCACAACCCATAAAAGATATTTACTACTCTTTATTTGAAAAATAACCACCTTTATTAAATTCAAATTATTTATTGAGCAGCTATCCACAGAGAAACGAAATGAAAGTATCCAAACAAGAAAAAGCCCGGACCCGGCGAAAAATCATCAATGCCGCAGTAGAGCTCATGGGAGAAAAAGGTTTCAGCAAAGTCAGCATGCGCACAATTGCGCGCGCAGCGAAAATCGGTGATGCCACCATCTATAAGTACTTCCCGAGCAAAGAAAAATTACTGGTGGGCTATTACGCGCTTTGTGCCGAAGACACTGCTGAAGCAATACAAAACATCGATGATATTGAGCAATATGCATTGCACGAAAAACTTCAAGTCCTACTCGACACCTGGCTCGGCCATATGCTGACCAACCGTGAATTTGTTTGTGAAAGCTTCCCGCTGATCTATCAGTCACCCATGTTTTTGTTTAGTCAGGTAAATCCGATACATCAGGAACTGATACCCACAATTGCACAATTTCTTGATGATGCCCGGGAAAAAGAAGATATCCCTGCATTCCCTTTCCAGGGAGCATTACCTGACATACTATGCGAATACATGATTGGTGTATTGTATTTCTGGACCCAGGATGAATCAGAAGACTTTCATGAAACAACACAACTCATCGACTTATCCTTAAACTTTGCGGTAACACTGCTAAAAAGCGGCATCATTAACCACACCGCTGATTTTTTGGGTTTTATGCTCAAAAGCCAAATGTTCCGGGTGCTCAACCCTGGCAATGGCTTATTACAACGTATGCTGCATGCAAACAAAATGGCTGCCAACAAATGAGGCATAAAAGCATTCCAACAGAAAAATATAAACGCACAGCCATCACGGCGGTAACCACAGCTAAAATCGGGCTAAAACATGCCGTTTATCTGGGTAAAAAAACCTTATCGTCCACCGCAAATACCCGACAGAAAAATCAACAACACGAAGAAGACATGGGAAAAATAGTATTTGCTGCATTGACACAGCTACGTGGTACCGCATTAAAAATTGCGCAAATGATGAGCCTGGAACTCGATATGCTACCGGAAGGCATTCGGGCTGAACTTGGCAAGGCATGCCACCGTGTAACGCCATTGAACCGTGCGCATATTCGCAAAGTCTATCTGGCAGAATTTAACACTGTCCCTGAAAAGGTATTCGCACAATTTGAACCTGATGCTTTTGCAGCCGCAAGTTTAGGACAGGTACATAAAGCGGTATCACCAGACAGCCATCCATTAGCTGTGAAAATTCAATATCCCGGTATTGCTGCAAGCATCAAAAGCGACGTGCAGTTAGTCCGGGGAATCATGAAATCAATCTCACTGAGCACATCGTATCTTCCGCGCTGGGAAATTATAGAAAATGTGCTGGACGGTGTGCAAAAACAACTTGAAAAAGAAGTGGATTATACCCAGGAAGCAGAAAATACACGCTGGTTTTCGGAAAATTTCAAAATTCCCAATGTACGCATCCCCAGTGTTTATTGTCAATTCAGCAGCAAAAGAGTATTAACCACCGAACATATCACGGGAAAACACCTGGACCAATGGCTGGAGGAAAACCCCGATCAAACCCTTCGTAACCATTACGGCCAATTACTGTTTGATATGTTTTGTTATCAACTTCATGAACTAAACGTATTGCACGCTGACCCTCACCCTGGAAATTTTCTGATTTGCGATGACGGCAGCATTGCCTTGATTGATTTCGGCTGCATTCAACACCTGGCACCCGGTTATCCAGGTACTGTTACCCGTTTATTTACCCGTGACCGCCAGCAGATTTATCAGGCCTATAAAAGCCTGGGCATCATCAGTGATAACTTATCATTTGATGAATTTACAGACGATGTTTTCCCCGTGATAGAATCCATGCATACATGGATGTCTGCCCCTGGCCTTGGGAAAACGTTTAATTTTGCTGAACTCCCTCCGGTACCCCAAAAAACCCTGTCGCAAATGAAAAAGCCTGTTAAAGCAATCAACAGCATACGACAGGATCAGGTATATTTTGACAGAAGTTATTTTGGCTTATTGAGTATATTGAGGAAAATGAAGGTGGAAATTGATACGACAAAGCTTTTACATCCATGAGCGATTAAATTCGCAGGTTGGGGTGAGGCACGAACCCCACCATGGCAATAACCATAAAATACGAATATTGTGGCAATTCATACTCCGGCATGTTGGAGTTCATAAAAAACATTCACCCCAACCTGCACGCTGATATAGCCATGATTAACTTTCGTCACCCAAAACTTTCACCGGCCAGGCATTGAGCACGGCCTTTACCAGAGTCGCCAGCGGGATCGCAAAAAATACACCCCAAAACCCCCACAAACCACCAAACACCAGCACAGCAACAATAATCGCTACGGGATGCAAATTCACCGCCTCAGAAAACAATAACGGCACGACCACGTTACCATCCAGCGCCTGAATAATTCCGTAGGCTAACATCAAGTAAGCAAACTCCGGCCCCCATCCCCATTGAAAAAAGGCGATCATCGCCACGGGAATAGTTACAACCACAGCACCAATATAGGGAATGATGACCGACAATCCCACCAGGGCACCCAATAGTGCCGCGTAATTCAGTCCCATTAACATAAACACAATATACGAGGTACCGCCAATAATGAGAATTTCGGTAAATTTACCACGCACATAATTACCAATCTGCTGGTCCATTTCTGCCCAGACTGTGGCGGCCAGTTCACGCTGCTTTGGCAAATAGGCAGCAAGCCAGCCAAGAATGAGCTGCTTGTCTTTCAAAAAGAAAAACACCAGCAGCGGCACCAGAATCAAATAAATCACCAACGCAATAAGCCCCGGAATAAATGACAGGGAAAGCGTCAGCACATTTTGGCCAAAACCGGCCAGCTCACCACGGATGGAATTCATGATTTCGCTGACCTGTTGCTCCGAAACAATCTGTGGATAATGCTCGGGTAAACGCATCAACATTTGTTGTCCGAAATCTATTTGTCGAGGCAACTCCTGTACCAGCTGTGTAATCTGGGTGGACAGTATCGGAATCAACCAAAACATCAAAAACATCAAAACAATAATAAAAACACAAAAAACAATCAGCACCGAAAATATACGGCGCAGCCCTTTTCGCTCCAGCATTGCCACCACAGCTTCCAGTAAATAGGCAATCACCACACTGGCCAGCAACGGGGCCAGCATACTGCCCCAGTAAATCACCACAAAAAACCCGCCCGCCAGCAGTAATGCCAGAATAATTGTCTGGGGATCAGAGAAATTTCGCTGAAACCATTCGCGGAAGATATTCATGGATTTTCTTGTGTCAAAGATTCACGCAATGCGGCCTGCTCATCAAGCAGCTCCTGATAAAAACGGGCAAACAGGGTTTCCAGTTCATCAATAACCTCATCCACCGCCCTGCCCTGCATGACATGCTGAGTCATCAATACCGATGATTCATTGAGCAGTTGCGGTTTATCTAACATGAAGTAGCTTTTAGACAACCGTTTAATCGCAGCAACCACGCTTTCGTTCTCACCGCGCGGAATGTGCTGCGGCTCAGGAACAGGCTGCGGTAATGTTATACGGTG
>Ga0256839_1002917_pt1 | contig 18352 bp, 13 predicted proteins | sample 354166metaG_FD_185968 | JGI IMG/M metagenome (GOLD analysis project Ga0256839, IMG submission 185968) | Hydrothermal vent microbial communities from Mid Atlantic Ridge, Atlantic Ocean - 354-166 | ecosystem: Environmental > Aquatic > Marine > Hydrothermal vents | place: Atlantic Ocean: Mid... | reverse complement strand
TGTCGTGCCAACGGCAGTGTTGGGTAGCTACGAACGGACAGGATAACCGCTGAAGGCATCTAAGCGGGAAGCCCCCCTCAAAACAAGGTCTCCCTGAGGGCCGTGGAAGACCACCACGTCAATAGGCTGGAGATGTAAGTGCAGTAATGCATTCAGTTGACCAGTACTAATCGCCCGATAGGCTTGATTTGATCCAGTAATCGAAAGATGAAAATCTTGAAATTACATCAAAATCAAAATTCAAAGACACCTAAGAAACAGTTAAAATAAACTAGAAAGACAATCTCGTGTATAACAGCCTCCCTTAAAAGGGGCTGTATTTGCTGTTCTTTTCCGGTTTGGTGGTCATAGCATGAGGTAAACACCCGATCCCATCTCGAACTCGGAAGTTAAGACCCATCGCGCCGATGGTACTGCATCTTAAGGTGTGGGAGAGTAGGTCACCGCCAAACCTGATAAGAACAGCAAGCTCTCGAACGATCTCAAAAACACCCCCCATCAAGGCCACAAGCCCCAAAGGGGAACGTTATCCACCGGATAACCCTGTCGCGGGGTGGAGCAGCCCGGTAGCTCGTCAGGCTCATAACCTGAAGGTCGTAGGTTCAAATCCTACCCCCGCAACCAATAATAACCTATGTAAAACAATACGTTACGCACCGCCTCAGGGCGGTTTCTTGCGTTGCGCTATCCGCACTGGAAGCACTGTGGAAGCAACAGGAGTGATGTCAGAACTGTGGCGAATTAGTCACGCCAAAGATTATTAAAAATACCGCGAACGGCTCTTTGGACCTGTCGCGGAATTGTGCCGCTCCTTTAACCGCGTATTATAGCAAAAGGAGAAACGATATGGCATCACAACATACAGCAGAATTCAGACGGGAAGCGGTGCGCGTAGCACTGACGAGCGGATTGAAGTAGCTTCTGACTTTGGCGTTGGATTTTCGACGTTAAGCCGCTGGATACAATTGGAGCGCAAAGAACTGTCTGCGCCGACCGCCCAGAGCGACCTTGAGGCCGAAGTCACCCGGCTTCGCAAAGAGAACCGGCTTCTGCGCGAGGAGAGGGAAGTGCTAAAGAAGGCAACAATATTCTTCGCGGGCCAAAAGCCATGAGGTTTAGGTTCGTTCGCTGCCCGGCAGGGTATTGCGCAGCAATGCACGAGAGGGGAAGAAAATCGTGGGGCCGCTCCAACCGAACGACTGTGCCAGATTATGAATGTCAGTTCGCGTGGCTTGCGTGCTTTCCGCTCTCGCCCGATAAGTCATAGTCAGCGTAAGGATATGGTGTTGTTAGCGCATATTAGAGAACAACATCGGTTGTCACTGGGCAGTTATGGTCGCCCACGAATGACAGAGGAACTGAAAGAGCTTGGGCTGGATGTTGGCCACCGCCGTGTTGGTCGTTTGATGCGCCAGAACGGCATATCCGTTGTCAGAACCCGCAAACACAAGGTCACGACGGACAGCAACAACAAGTTCAACATCGCGCCGAACCTTCTGAACCGGAACTTTGCGGCGGGCCGCCCTAACCAAAAATGGGTTGTCGATATTAGCTATATCTGGACTCAAGAGGGTTGGCTGTATCTGGCCGTGGTGCTGGACCTGTATTCGAGGCGAGTCATTGGCTGGGCCGTAAGTAACCGGATGAAACGTGACCTTGCTATTCGTGCGTTGGATATGGCCGTGGCATTACGAAAACCACCCAAAGGGTGCATTCATCATTCGGATCGCGGTTCCCAGTATTGCTCGCATGACTATCAGAAACGTCTGCGTCAACACGGGTTCAAAGCATCCATGAGTGGCAAAGGGAATTGCTACGACAACGCGGTCGTCGAGGCATTCTTCAAAACTATCAAAGCCGAACTGATCTGGCGGCATCCGTGGCATACTCGTCGCGCTGCTGAACTGGCAATCTTTGAATACATCAATGGCTTTTATAATCCTCGCCGCAGACATTCTGCACTAGGCTGGAAAAGTCCCTTGGCTTTCGAAAGGTTTGCCGCCTAAATGAGTTCATGGAGCGACACTAAACCGCGACAGGTCCAATCGAGTTGTTCGCCTGCTGACTACCCTCGTACTTCCAAGCGACCTTGCTTTCCCGGCTTGCTAAACCTTCTCGAGCGGGTGCTCGACGAAATGAATATTAGTTCGGTAGTACTTGCATCGTATTGGCCTCTGGAAGGAGTTGATGGCGTTGATGAAACCCTTTCAATGCTGAATGCGCAGAATTTAAATACGATTGTGATCGGCCCTGGGCCGACTTTTAGGGTGCCAGTAACGACCCTGTTGCGCAGCTCAGGAATTAGCGAAGAACAGAATACCTCAGATATCCGTCTAGATATGCAAGATTTCCGGTTTGACATAGCCAAATCTGATTCCAGTTTGGCTTTGAAAACTGCTGCATTCGATTTTACGTATGTTTCCAAATTGAACTATTTTTGCGAAACTGAAACCTGCTTTGCGTTCATTCCGAATATGGAGCGGCAGTTGATGTTCTGGGATAGTCAGCATCTTACAATTTCCGGCATTGAATGGTTTGGCAAAATTCTTGCCGACATCCCGCAACTCCAAGCTGAATTCCTTGATAGTAACAAGCATGAACGTATGAAAAATAATTGATTTTTAGTTTGCGTCACTCTTCGCGTTCTTACCAATGAGGTTGGCGGTTCTTTTACCTGAACTAAATGTCCGCTGACCGACCGATTTAGCTCTTCAACATGTTTCCCATAAACGCGTTGGCGGACACATCGGAAACGGCCGCACGAGTGATAAATATCTCGGATAACAACGTATCTAGCTCCCGCATTTTGGCATATCTTATAAATCCAGTATTGTTTCTTCGCTAGTTCTAAAAATATGGATACCATCGCGACAGCCGGGCCAACCTTCAATTTGGATATTTCGACGTTCCAGAAGTGACCAAATAAAATCTCGGAAACCTAATTTGTTTCTGAAGGCAACGGTGCTTGAAAACCGTGAATTAATTTCGAAGACCATAGGAACTGATTTTTTCAATCTCAATTGGATATTGATGGAACCATTTAAGTTAAGTCCTCGCCCAATTGTATCGAGAAGGTTGTCAATTTCATCATTGTTGACAGTTATTCCACTACCAGTCAGGCCGCCTAGTAATCGCCGCTTAAAGGTAATTGTTCTTATATTCCCACTCTTGGTGCCATAAACGCCGCAAGTATATTCTTCGTCATCACTGGGTAAGTACTCTTGAAGGATATACTCATTCGTTCTGTGGATGTCATTTAATTCTGATTTAGAATTGATGATTTTAAAGCCTTTGCTACCCTGCCCATAACGAGGTTTGTAGATACATGGGTATTCCCGTGGTTCAGCATCAGCAGCCGCAATTGTCCACGGTGTTGGAAGGCCTAAACTTTTAATAAATTGTGCAGTTTTCAACTTATCCAGCCCTATTTTTAGAGCGTTGGAACTGGCGGCAACAACAGGAATTCCAAATAATTCATGTTCAAAGCCTAGTTCAGATAATGTTTTGAGGTCTGAATCGGTTGTGGGAACAATAACATCTATATTGTTGCGTTGAACAATACCCTGAAGGGTTTCAATAAAGGTGTCAGAGCCGGCTCTGTCGGCTAATTCTACAACATCGAAAAACGCATGGCCTGGGTGAAATTTCTGAATATCGCACCCCACCAATTTGTCAAACAAGCCTTGGGATCTAGATATCTTTGAAATACTACAGGCGATATCGCCACCACAGCCAGTTATAAGTGCGTTGCTATAAATTGCCATCAGATATCTCTCTAGTTATTTCGTGTTAGTATGGATGTAAGATATTTTATTTCGGGATCATGAGTAAATGCAGCGTTCATTACACTTGTAGTATCATAGCTTACACGTTTTTGTTCGAGTAGTAATGTGTCCAAATGAAGGATGCTCCAATTAGCCAATCCGCCAACGTCTCTGGCTTGGCCAACGGACCCCGGATTAATTAACAAAGTTCCGTTCAAGGATACGGAAAACTGGTAGTGTGAATGCCCAAATAATACCACGTCATACGAATTGTCAGCACAGGACTCTAGGTCCTCTTTATTTGAGTTTGGGTACAGATAACCGCTTTTTACGCCAGGAGCTTCATGGCAAAATTTAAGCCTTTTTCCACATATTTCGAGTTCAGATATTTTTGACAACCCACGTATCCAGTCGTTCTGTTCTGAGCTTAGAGTTCCCATAGCTAATTGCAGAGAGCTGCCATATTCTTCTTTATATAGTTCAGAATCTACAACACCATCTAGAATATTCAAATACCATTCTTCATGATTTCCCAAAATGTGAATATCGGCTAAAGACTTCAATTCATCTAAAACTTCGCTGGAATCATAATAGTAACCGATACTATCACCTAGCACTGCGATTTTATCGGGCGGGTCCACTTTAAATTGCGCCAAGATAGCCTTTAGTGCAGGCAAGTTACCGTGAATATCCGAAAGTATCGCCAGCCGCATTTTCACCTCCAAATGTTTGTCAATTTATACAGAATTACTGGGTCTCTAACTAAAGCGAAACAAAACTTTATTTTGCTAATTATATCTATAAAATGTTGGCAGGACACGACCTAAATTAAAGTAGGGTTTATTAAAGATACGAGCAGGCCCAGAACGTCGAAAATATACTACTACAGTGTGTTTATGGGGATGTTGGAGTCACTGCACTAGCATTATTCGTTGTAATTCCCTCAATTAATTTTACTTGTTCAAGTATGTATGGGGCAAGAAGTTTTGCTCCTGCGTTCGACAGGTGGTCATCATCGGAATAAAATACGGTTTCATTTGTTGCGTTAATACAGCGCCCGATTTCAAACGTGTTGCACAAAATCTCATGAGGTTTAACCCGATACAAGTTTGGATGCTTGATTGCATCAAATGCATCCAATATTACCTTATTTCTGTTAAGGTAATCGTCAAAGGATGTTGATAAATTTAGTGCAGCGGCATCTTCAGAAAACTTTGCGAGTTTCGCCATAGTTTGTGGAACATTCCAGCCAGCTTCTGGAATTGGATAAACGAGGATTACATTGAATTTATCTGCTAGTAATCCGATTTTTTCTACGTAAGATTGCAGCACACGTTGGCGTCGTACTGGATCGTCGTAGGCCAAGTCTTCGTCTCTACTTTCAACTAAGTCGATATACAAAGGTTTGCCACTTTCAATACCGTTCTCACTGTTTCTGAACCTGCCGCCGTTCCAATAAAGCGTAAAACGAGATGTAATAATAATTGTTGGAATTTCGTCATTGTTTACGAAGTCCAACATATACTCATTGTATTCGCTGCATTGGTGGGTTGGAGGTTTGTCTAATCTTGTGAAGCCGCTCAATCCAACGCAGCCCCAATACGCGACGGCATAAGAGGAGATATCCTCTTCTAATAGTAGTTTTTGTGCTTGATATGAAATTGCATGGGAATGGCTGTCACCAATAAAGGCTACATCAATTTTACCATTCTGAATAAATTCAGAGCATTCAGGTTTTGGGTGTATTTCTATGCTGCCTTCGGGACGCAAAATACACTGCTCGTTTGGGTTTTTGTCGTTTTCAAAGTTTGCGTAATAAGCAACTGACGGGGTAAGTCTTTGCGGCAATCCACCTTCAAAGTACCCGTACACCCCAAAGGCAACAAAAGCAGCACCAACAAGGCTTGCTACGCCGAATACTGCTCGTTGTGTTGGCAATGCGGGTAATGTGCGTTTGCGAAATGGGTGTTCGACATATCGCCAACTAAAATACGCCAGCACTAACGATCCAATCGCCAGCGATAGCATTAGCCACTGTTCAGGCGGGGTAATACTTCTAATACGGGCAAACGCAAATAATGGCTGGTGCCATAGATATGCGCTGTAACTAATCAACCCAACACCCACAAACCCTTTTAGTGACAGCAAACGTGCCACCCAGGTTTCGCGTGTACCATACATGATAATAAGTGCGGTTCCGGTAACCGGTGCCAATGCGTACACTGATGGAAATGGTGTGGTTTCATCGTAGAAGAAAATTGCAAAGACGATCAATGCAAGCCCGAAGGTGGATAGTATATTGTTCGATTTATACTGTTTACCGTACAATAAAAATGCACAAATAGACCCCGCTAACAATTCCCAGAAGCGCGAAAAGGTAAAGTAGAAATTTACTTCCGGTTTATTTCTCCAACCCCATTCGCTCAAAGTTAAACTAAGAACTGAAAGTATCACGATGATGTAGAATACAGGACTACGCCCAAAGCGCCAAAGCAGAATTAAGAATATCGGGAACAGCATGTAGTACTGCTCTTCGACCGCTAAACTCCACGTATGCAATAGTGGTTTTTCTTCTGCTGAGGCGGCGAAATATCCAGTTTCTGATAAGAACAGCAGATTTGAAATGAAAATGGCGACAGCCACAAGGCTTACGGAAAAGTCCTTAAATTGTGATGGTAACATCCACATCCAAGCAAAAGGGATGCAGAGTAACATTACTAAAAACAGGGCAGGCAAGATGCGCCGCGATCGCCGTTCGTAAAACCGCAAAATAGAAAATGTACCTTGTTCAAGTTCGTTAATAATAATGTTTGTAATGAGATAGCCGGATATTACGAAAAATATATCAACGCCAACATAGCCGCCACTGAATATCGTAAAACCAGCGTGGAAAAAGATAACTGGTATAACTGCAACGGCGCGTAGGCCATCTATTTCGCGCCTGTATTGCATTTACTAGTTTTCCAATTGTAGTTTTCAGTCTGAAATATTGTTGGCATAAGGCGAGGTGCTTGACAATGCATAGTTAAATGCGCAGCTTTCGTATTGTCTCTAGTCACACCTGATCGATGACCGCTCTCGTAACTGCTTTGATTTCGACCGAATGCGGCTTAGTGCCTCCATAGTATTTATGATAATGCCGTCGCCGAGGTATTCTTCAAAACGATCAAAGCTGAACTGATCTGGCGGCATCTGTGGCTCACCCGACGCGTTGCTGAACTGGCAATCTTTGAATACATCAACGACTACTACAATCCACGCCGCAGGCATTCTGCACTAGGCTGGAAAAGTCCCTTCTCATGGTTTGTTTCACAAACCACTGTCAGGCAGCGCTTGGCTTTTGAAAGAATTGCCGCTTAAATGAGTTCATGGGACGGCAGTAAAACGTGATAGGATCAATTTTGTGAATCGAGCGTGTTATGTTGCGCGCCCGATCTGGTGGCCAATAATCATTGGCCCGTGCTAGCTGCCCCACAGGAACTACGTGTTAGGAAATATCCTTGTGAGCCGGACCAGCGCCAATTTTCTCGTAAAGTACAACTTTCGTTCCAATCGGGACCAGTTCATATAGCTCTGCTACCTGATCGTTTACCAAGCGGGCGCAGCCGTTGGAAACGGCGCGACCAATCGTGCGTGGATCGTTGGTTCCGTGGATGCGAAGATATGTGTCACGTCCCGATTCCGTGTAAAGATAAAGAGCGCGGGCACCGAGGGGATTGGAAATACCACCTGGTTGGCCGTTTTCGAAGGGCATACCTTCGGCGAATTGGCCATAGCTTTCAGGGCTGCGTTCTATCATGTCGTTTGTGGGTTTCCACTTGGGCCATTCCTGTTTGGCGCCCACATAAAACGTGCCGGGGTGATATAGGTTTTTACGACCGACACCAGGGGTATAGCGGATTGCGCGGTTGTTTTCCAAGGTCCAGTAAAGTGTGAAATTGTTAGGATTTACGTGGATTTCGCCGGCCGGAATCTCTGTCTTGAGCCGAACAACCCGTGGCATGAACTCTTCCGGTAGAATGTACGGTTCTCCACGTTCGTGGGCGAGTGCCGGGGTTGCTGCGCTATATAAGGCCGCTGCCACACCGGTAACGCTAAATTGGCGTCGATTAATCATATTAAACTGCCCCTTAGTTTTGAATATATTATTGGTGCTTTTATCTAGAGTTGCACATCATCCAAGTCTCGTATCATAGAGGCAAGGTTGAAAAAAACTATTAACAAAACCGTTATCACATATCCATCAAGGCGTTGTCTGCCTTGGTGGATATTGGGATAACGACTTCTACCTGAAGTTCTCCTTTCTCGACATTTGACAACGTGATTTCCCCGCCGTGGGCGTGAATTATAGTTCGCGCGATGGATAAGCCTAAATCTGTTCCGCCGGCTTCAAGACTTCTGGATTGTTCTATTCGAACGAAGGGGGCAAAAACCCGCTCCAGATCGGCCTCGGGTATCCAGATCAGGTTGTCGGCGTCACGGGTTTATTTCTTCGTCCAGTTTTGTTCTGTCTTGCTGGACGGTTCTTATATTCTCTGGCCAGCTTGATTTGATGTAATCCAACAGCGCGTCTATTTCATCGCTACTCAGAACGCCCTCAAACGCAGGCATCCCGCTTTGGAAATTTTCAACGCCACTTTTTGCCAAGGCTGCGGCCCCGCCGAGCTTTATGTAATCGAGCAATATACGATCCGCATGGTGCCATGTGTGTCCGTTCTCGTCGTGGGGCGGTGCGGGTAGGAAACCATCGGGTTTCGTCGTTTGCCAATCCGGCTCGCCCTGTAAGTTGGCCCCGTGACACGAGGCACAGCTCGCGGCGTAAAGCGCGGCTCCGACTGACGTATCAAGTTGAAGCTGTTGCTTTTCGTTGTTGGAATACACCAACACACCCGCCGCAATCACCGCAAGGCCAAGCACCCCCACAATGTACCGCCACTTCCCCACTTACGCGACCTTTACCCAAGTGAGCATACCCGCCGCCGTATGTTCGAGCATATGGCAATGGAACAGCCAGTCCCCCGGATTGTCAGCGACAAAAGCTATTTCGGCGGTTTTGTTCCGCTCCACCAAAATTGTATCGCGCAGCGGGCCTTGCGTGCCGTCTTCCTCGATCTTGCGGAAGTGAAAACCGTGAAGGTGCATGGCGTGTGGAAAGCCGGTGTCGTTAATGATTTTGATGCGGATAGTTTCGCCACGTTCTGCGGTTAACAACGGTTCGTCTGGCAAGCCTGCCACGCCGTTCAAAGCCCAGAACATACCATTTTCAGCCAGCTCGCCCATGGTTTTGGCTTCGCCGTTCATGACCGCGCCGCGCATTTGTCCCATCGCACCGCCTTCCATCAGCAAGTCAACGCGTTGTGCCGTTTCAAGATCACCCAGTGCGGGAACAGGGTTTTGCGGCAATGCTTCTGGTTCGGGCATTTGGGCATCGCGCGCGCGACCCTCGACCGTGAACTGGGCGAGGTAAAATGCCTCTCCGCGATCAAGCATCACCAATGCAGCATTTTCACCCTCCGCCGCAGTCACATCAACAATTAGGTCAGCCCGTTGCGATGGGGCTAAAGTCAGGCGTTCTGCCGCGATTGGTTTATCCAGCGGCTGCCCATCCAGCGCGACAATCCACCCTTGCAGACCATCCAGCGCCAGATCGAATATCCGCGCGTTCGCGACATTAACCAGCCGCAAGCGCATACGCTCATTCTGCTTGACCGTTTGCACTGCTGGGGCGCGACCATTGACCGTAATCCAGTTGCCAATACGCCCTGCGTGCGACCAATCCATCGGCTGGCCGAAACTTTCGTCAATCTTGCCATCCCGATTAAGGCGCCAATCGTCGATCAGAAAAATGTCGTCCCGATCCACTTCTGGGGGATTGGATTCTTCAACGATCAGCGGGCCATACAGCCCGCGCGCCATTTGTTCCCACGTGCGGTTATGCGGATGATACCAATAGGTTCCCGCATCCGGCACGGTGAAATCATAACTGAAAGTGTCGCCCGGTTCGACGGCGTCTTGCGTCAAGCCAACCACGCCATCCATTTTGTTATCAATGCGGATGCCGTGCCAATGAACGGAGGACCCTTGTGGAAGATCATTGAGGAACGTGCGCGTAATGCGCCCACCTTGTGGCACGCGGATTAAGGGACCGGGAACGCCGCCTTCATATCCCCAGATATCGGTTTCGCCGAAACCCTCGGGGGCAATGTGCTGCATTCCAGGGACCGCGCGCAATACTGTAGCGCTTTGCGCCACCGAGATGTTCGGCAATAGCGCCGCTGCCGCAGTACTGGCCATGAAGTTACGTCGTGATAGTTGCATTTTTTGGGTGTCCTTAGGGTATTGGCATCTTGGGCTTGAAATTAAATTCCGTTAGCTGCCTGAATTTCTCGGATATAGGTGATGATCGACTGGATTTCAGCGTCGCTAACACCTTCAACTGGCGGCATACTTCCGAAACGCCAGTGATGCGAACGCACGCCACTTTTTACCGCCATAACAAAAGCAAAATCGGCATGGCGTTTTGTTGGGTAAAACGGGTGAATTAAAGGCGGCCCTTGATCTGTTCCCGCCGCATTTGTTCCGTGACAGGTAGCACAACTTGCATTGAACGCTGTCTCGCCGCTTAACGCAGCAGGGCTTAGTTCAGGAACAACAATGGATTGAGATGAGGGCAGTTCTGACGCTTCAATCGCCTGATCTCGGTCATTCGAAGACGACTTCGCCCACCAAACTGCCGTAACTACAACGAGCAGGATTGCACCCCCTCCGATTAGGTTCAATTTGCTCATATGCCAGCGTGTACCTGTATTATGTATTAACGTATGAATTACATACCCCTTCCACCAACTGGAAGGTCAACAGGTTAACATTCTGATAACCGTGAATTCACGGATGCGCTTCAAACCATCTCGAATAAAGTATCCACAATCGGGCAGTCTGGCACATCGCCCCGATTACATTCAGCCACCATCGAGGTGACCAAAGATAAGAAAACCCGCTTGATTACGGCGGGCGAAATTCTTGGGGCACTAGGGGGGCACCGTCCAGCAGCAAAACGTTCGACCACCAATTTTGTTTATAGTGGCTTAGACAGCTCGTTCTCATACCTCCTTAGATAACCCCAAACCTAGATAACCCCAAAGTTGGTTATCTAGGACAACCCCGATAGTTATTCCGCTGGTTTCGTATGTGTATGCGTTTAGATGTGCCACGCATCGCATCGTTCGAAAAGTGTAAGCGGAACGAGGTTACTTAATTCCGTTGGCCACCTGCATCTCGCGAATATACGTCGTGATCCAGCGAAGGTTTGCATCGGTGATACCGGCAACAGGTGGCATATTGCCAAAACCCCAGTGATGGCTGATCACACCGTTTTTTGCCGCACGGGCGATAGCGGTGTCACCGTGATGTCCCGGCACATAGAGTTGGTGGATAAGCGGTGGGCCGGAATCAGTGCCAGCCAATGTTGCACCATGACAGGCGGCGCAGCTTTCCTTGAATGCGATTTGGCCGCTTTGGGCGATCTGGCTTAATTCCGGTATAATAATAGTATCTTCTTTTGGAGCTGGTGCCGCGGCGCCTGCACCATGGCCCGCGCCAACGATTGGAACTGCCGTATCTGTAGGCCTAGTCATCGACCAGAAAAAACCGGCAGCAGCGATAGCTATTACACCGCCTATTGCTAGAATCATTTTATCGGTGGCCGTTCGGGACTTCTTTTTCATAGTATTTCCTCGTCTATTTTCACTTGGATACGGCTTCCAGCAGATGGAAGGTCAAGCGGTTATGTTCGCTTGGTTACATTTTCCTTGACCTTCCGGTCGGGGGAACCCGTATGCTGCAGGCGAGCATCAAACAGACTTATAAAGGAAAGTAGTATGCCAAGTTTTAATATCCCCGACATGACCTGCGGACATTGTAAAGCATCCGTTGAAGGCGCCATTCTGGAGCTGGATAGCACCGCTAAAATCACAATTGATCTAGACACACATAATGTGGACGTCGACACACAAACAGCTGCCGATGCAATCGTTGCCGCGCTTAAGACCGCTGGATACGAAGCCACGCCAACCTAAAGATATCATCGGGTAGTCATTGCTGCCACGCGTGGACTGACAAGACCGATATCCTCATAATACCGGACCGTTTTCACCGGCAAACCAGAACGGCTTGATACATCCCCAATGTTCATTTGGCATCCCCGCTCATTCCGCAGGCATTGCTGTTTGAGCTGCGGTCGGTGTGCTAGCGGCAAGTTCGGTTTCCTGCATGACAGGCTTCACCCAGCGCAGGCGCAGCGCGTTTGTCAGAACAAACACACTGGACAGCGCCATGGCGCCAGCTGCCAACACAGGTGACAGCATGATTCCGCTAAACGGATACAATGCACCGGCAGCAACAGGGATCAGCAATGTGTTGTAGCTAAACGCCCAAAACAGGTTTTGCCGGATGTTTCGCATTGTGTGCTGGCTAACGGCGAAGGCGTTAACCACACCGCGCAGATCGCCCGACATCAGCACAACATCCGCCGCCTCGATGGCGATATCCGTGCCGGTACCAATGGCGATGCCCACATCGGCCACCGCCAACGCAGGTGCGTCGTTAATACCATCGCCCACAAAGGCCAGTTTTTGCCCACCAGCGCGCAAGGTTTCCAACGTCGCAACCTTGCCCTCAGGCAGAACCTCGGCAACCACTTGGTCAATGCCAAGTTCACGGGCGATAGCCTCCGCAGTGCCCTGATTATCACCCGTAATCATTGCCACTTTAAGTCCCAGATCATGCAATGCCGCAATCGCCGCCGGCGTGCTGGCCTTGATCGGGTCAGACACCGCAATTACCGCAGCAGCTTTACCATCAATCGCAGCATAAAGCGGCGTTTTACCATCCTTGCCAAGCGCATCACCATCGTCTCCAAGCGTGCCCAACTCGATGCCTTCACGGGCCATTAAACGGTCGGCCCCGATCAGCAGGGTCTTACCCTCGACACTGGCCTGAACACCGTATCCGGTGACCGATGTGAAATCGCTAATCGTCGGCAACTCCATCCCGTTGGCTTTGGCAGACCGCACAATCGCCTCGGCAATGGGGTGTTCGGAGGTGACCTCAACCGCGGCTACCAACCGCAACACGTCGTCCTTTTCAAAGCCCTCAGCGACCGAGAAATCGGTCAGCGCGGGGCGTCCTTCGGTCAAGGTTCCGGTTTTGTCGACCGCAACAATCGTGGTTTCCTGAAGCATTTGCAGCGCATCGCCTTTGCGAAACAAAACGCCCATTTCGGCCGCACGGCCAGTACCGACCATAATGGAGGTCGGCGTCGCCAATCCCATCGCACATGGGCAGGCAATGATCAGCACGGAGACCCCCGCAACCAACGCAAAACCAAGTGCCGGATCAGGCCCGAACATAAACCAGACCAGAACAGTCAGCGTCGCAATACCCATCACAATCGGTACAAACACTGCCGTAATTTTATCGACCATGCCCTGAATAGGCAACTTGGCCCCCTGCGCTTGTTCGACCATCTTGATGATCTGCGCCAGCATTGTGTCGTCACCAACTTTGGTGGCACTGAAAGTCAGCGCGCCGGTGCCGTTCACCGTACTGCCTACCACGGTCGCGCCGTTGGTCTTTTCAACGGGAACCGGCTCACCGGTGATCATGCTTTCATCTACATAGGACGATCCGGTCAGCACCTCGCCATCTACCGCAATCTTTTCGCCGGGGCGTACATGAACGGTGTCACCCGGTACGATCTCTTCGATTGGCAACTCAACAACTTCACCGTCGCGTTCTACACGCGCGGTCTTGGCTTGCAAGCCGACAAGTTTGCGGATCGCTTCGCCGGTACGCCCCTTGGCGCGGGCTTCCAGATACCGCCCCAGCAGGATCAAAACAACGATCACCGCCGCCGCTTCGTAGTACACATTTACGGTGCCTTCCGGTAATGCGTCCGGCAGGAATGTCGCCACCAGCGAAAACACATAGGCCGCCGATGTTCCCAGCGCCACCAACGAGTTCATGTCCGGCGCGCCTTTGAACAGCGCGGGGAAGCCCTTGGTGTAAAATCGCAAACCCGGCCCAAACAGCACAATCGTGGTTAAAACAAACTGAATCAGCCGGTTGTTTTGCTGGCCAATATAATCGTTCACGAACATATTCACCGCCGGAATGAAATGGCTACCCATTTCAAGCACAAAAACCGGCAACGCAAGAACCGCCGCCAGAAGCGTCATGCGCCCAAGCCACAGAATTTCGGCGGCTTTGCGTTCTGCCTTATCCGCCCGCTCCGCCGTTTTCGCTTTTGCCTTATAACCCGCATTGCTGGCCAAAGCCGCAATCTCGGTGTCGTTCGTTGCGCCAGCCACATAATGCACCAACGCGGTTTCCGTCGCCAAATTGACCGAGGCATCCAGAACACCCGTACCAGCCTTCAACGCTTTTTCCACGCGGCCCACACAAGACGCGCACGTCATGGATTCAATTTCCAACGTCACTTCTTCAACGGCCGCCGGATACCCGACATCTGCCAAAGTTTTTGTAAGATCAGCCGTGTTAACGGTGTCGTCGTAGCTAACTTGCGCGGTCTCCGTCGCCAAATTGACCGAGGCGGTGTCCACCCCGGGAACGGCCAACAAAGCTTTCTCTACGCGCCCGACGCAGGAGGCACATGTCATGCCCTCGATTTGAAATGAAGTAGTGCTTGTGCGGTCCATAATGTCACCTGTTGCGATATGATTCGTCACAACGTAATGCTTACAGTCAGTGGAGGGTCAACAAAAATTTGCCAGTAAACTAGCTCGTCGTTGCCAACAGCTCGGCGTTTCCGCCGGAAGCCGTCGTATCAATGCAGACATGCCGTTCCACCGTGAACCGTGCAGGAGCGGCATCCATTATCAGGGGCAATAAGGGCCCGGACCGTTCCGCCAACGCGGCCCTGAACGCACGCGCAATTGCGTCGTCGCCCCAGTAGATCACCGCGTCAAATCCTGACAAATTACGCAAAAGCTCAGCCGTTGCGACTCCTTCAACATCACCATCTGCAACCACAGTTACCGCAGTACATCCAGCCGCCTCCGCAATACGTTTTTGCGCATTAGCTACATCAAGTGTTGGGCCAAGGCAAAGCACTTTGCCGCGTGCGAATGTGGTCAAACGATTGGATTCACCCGTTGGCCCCGGCAGGTTCTCTGCATTTAGGGGGATAAACCCCGGGTCGGCCAAACGCTCCAACGCATCCTGAATATCCTTCAACCGCGCGGGTTCAGATGCTCCATCCTCAAAAACCACCCGTTCCGGCTTGGTCAATCGGCCTACATATTCCGGCCCACCAGCCTTGGGACCCGTTCCCGAAAGCCCCTCGCCGCCAAACGGTTGTGATCCCACAACGGCCCCGACCTGATTGCGGTTTACATAGATATTTCCAACTTTCAACTTGTCGATAAACGTCTGCACACGGTCATCAATGCGGCTGTGAACCCCAAACGTCAGGCCAAACCCGCTGCGATTGATATCTTCGATAACGTCTTTGATATCGTCAGCGCCAAACGTGGCAATGTGTAAAACAGGCCCGAATATTTCTTCGTGCAAATCCCCGATACCCTCAACCTTCAGCACAGTAGGGGGGATGTAGAACCCACTCTCAAACGGCTCCAATTGTTTAACAAGGCGGCCCTCGCGCCGCGCCTCGTCGATATACTCGGCAAATCGGCGGTGGGCTATCTGGTCAATGACTGGCCCGATATCGGTGGACAAATCCCAAGGGTTTCCGGCGCGCAATTCATCCATTGCACCGAACAACATCGCTGACACACTATCGGCAATATCGTCCTGAAGGTATAAAACCCGCAAAGAAGAACACCGCTGCCCCGCACTTTGAAACGCGCTTTCCAGAATGTCGCGCACGGCCTGTTCGGGCAGGGCGGTGGAATCCACGATCATGGCATTCAGCCCACCAGTTTCCGCGATAAGCGGCGCGGCGGGCGAGAGATTTTCCGCCATGCTCCGGTTAATATGCTGCGCCGTTGGCGTTGATCCGGTAAAACACAGGCCATCAATGCGCGGATCGCTGGACAGCGCCGCCCCCACCACGCGCCCCGCGCCCGGCAACAATTGCAGTGCATCCCGTGGCACACCCGCGCGGTGCAATAATGCAACCGCCTGCGCGGCAATCAGCGGTGTTTGTTCAGCCGGTTTGGCGATAACCGCATTACCCGCCGCCAGCGCACCTGCAATCTGGCCGGTGAAAATCGCCAACGGGAAATTCCACGGCGAAATGCAGGCAATCGTTCCACAGGCCGCCCCTGACAGGTCTTTTGCCTGCTCGCTATAATAGCGCAGAAAATCGACGGCCTCGCGCAACTCCGAAACCGCATCCGGCAGAATTTTCCCTGCCTCGCGCGCCGCCAACGCGAAAAACGTGCCGTAGTGCTGCTCAAATAATGCCGAGGCCTCACGTAATACCGCCCCGCGCACCTCCGCACTCGCCCCCCACGGCTTTGCGGCTGTCAAAGCGTTTTCGGTATCTTCTGGCGCCGCACTTGTAACGTCTCCGACAATATCTGCCGCGTCATACGGATTGCAGATTTCCACCACATCCGCCCCGACCACAGCACCCGCCAACATCGGGCCTGCGTGGAAACTCGTTGCCCGATGGGGCGACCGCGCCGCCTCTATTTCGGCCAAATCGTCCGTATCCGTCAAATCCCAGCCCCGCGCATTCACGCGCGATGCTCCGAAAATCTCCGCTGGCCTCGCGATGGCAGGGTTTTGCACAGCTTCGCCATGCGCCTTCACCTGCAAAAAAGGGTCAGTCGCGACAACCGAGGCCGGAACATTTTCATCGACAATCTGGTTCACAAAAGAACTGTTCGCGCCGTTTTCCAACAACCGCCGCACAAGATACGCCAGCAAATCGCGATGCTCCCCGACAGGGGCATAGATCCGGCAACGCGTTTTCGATTGCTCCAACACCACGCTATGCAGGTTTTCCCCCATCCCGTGCAGGCGCTGAAATTCGAAATTCCGCGTCTCGCCCGCCATCTCCAGAATGGCCGCAACGGTGTGGGCATTATGCGTGGCGAACTGCGGATAAATACGGTCCTGCATGTTCAAAAGTTTCCGCGCATTGGCGATATAGGAAACATCCGTCGCCGCCTTTCGGCTGAAAACCGGAAACCCGTTCAGGCCCAGACTTTGCGCCAGCTTAATTTCCGTATCCCAATACGCCCCTTTGACCAACCGCACCATGATCTTGCGATCCAGCGTTTCAGCCAAATTATACAGCCAGTCAAGAAACGGCCCCGCGCGCAAACCGTAAGCCTGCACTACAACGCCGAACCCGTCCCATTTCGCCAGCGCGGGGTCGCGCAGAACCTCGGCGATAACCTCGCTCGACAACTCCAACCGATCGGCTTCTTCTGCGTCAATATTAAACCCCATACCCGCCGCTTTCGCCAACAGTGCCAAGGCCCGAACACGCGGGACCAGCTCCGCCATGACCCGATCCCGTTGCGCTACTTCGTATCGCGGATGCAACGCCGAAAGTTTTACCGAAATCCCCGGATTATCGCGAATATCGGCCTGCGTGCAGGCACTCGCCATCGCCGAAATTGCGGCGGAGTATGACAGGTGATACCGCTTGGCGTCCGCCTCGGTTCGCGCGGCTTCGCCAAGCATGTCGTAAGAATAGGTGTATCCCGCAGCCTCGTTGGGTTTCGCGTTTACAAGTGCCTTGTTGATCGTCTCCCCCAAAACGAACTGTCGCCCCATTTCGCGCATCGCTTGGGCTACAGCCTTGCGAATGACCGGCTCCCCCAATCGTTTCACCACGGATTTCATCGCCCCAAGCACCGGCGCATCCGCGTTATCCAGTACTTTTCCGGTCAGCATCAGCCCCCAAGTCGATGCGTTAACCAAGGCGGATGTGGAATGCCCAAGATGCTGCCGCCAATTCGACGGCGCGATTTTATCCTCGATCAGCGCATCGATTGTTTTGGCGTCCGGCACGCGCAACAACGCCTCGGCCAGACACATCAAGGCCACGCCCTCATCGGTGGAAAGGCCGTATTCCGCCAAGAAAGATTCCATCACACCGGGCTTGGTCGCCGCGCGGATATGTTCAACCAGCACCGTCGCCTTGGCTGATATCTTCTGGCGTGTGGCAGCATCAACATCGGCTTCTTGAACAAGACGGAGCAGAACAGCCCCTTCATCAGGCAAGGTTTTGGCGCGGAACTTCGGCAATGGGGCTGTCATGGCAATCTCCTGTTTCAAGGTGATTTTACATGATCTTAAAAGGCAAAATTACCTTTAATTTCCAGACATGTGGTGATATTACCTGAATGTGGCGCTAATTTTAGGATATATAGGGTGATACAGATGCTTTCAGAACCAATTGACTCGTATGACAAAGCGATACTAGACCAGCTATCCACCAACGGCCGCATCACAGTAACCGAACTGTCGCGCATCATCGGCCTTTCAAAAACACCCTGTCAGACCCGTATCAAGCGATTGGAGGCTGACGGCTACATCACAGGCTACCGCGCCTTGCTAAATCCCATCAAATTGGGGTTGGATCATGTCGC
>Ga0256839_1002916_pt1 | contig 18364 bp, 15 predicted proteins | sample 354166metaG_FD_185968 | JGI IMG/M metagenome (GOLD analysis project Ga0256839, IMG submission 185968) | Hydrothermal vent microbial communities from Mid Atlantic Ridge, Atlantic Ocean - 354-166 | ecosystem: Environmental > Aquatic > Marine > Hydrothermal vents | place: Atlantic Ocean: Mid... | reverse complement strand
ACATTGACGGTACGAGTCACTTGAGTGGCGTTGTTGCCTGTAGCATCGCTGACGTTGTAGGTGACGGTGTAGCTGCCTACCACGCTGGTATCCACCGGGTTTACGGTGATGATATTGGCGGTGAGATCACCATCGATGTTATCCAGTGCACTGGCTCCAGCATCGCTGTAAGGGCTCCCCTGTTCGATACTGACTGGATCACTACCGTTCAGGGTGATCACCGGTGCGGTGGCATCGGCGGTAACATTGACGGTACGGGTCACTTGAGTGGCATTATTACCGGTGGCATCCGCGACGTTGTAGGTGACGGTATAGCTGCCTACCACATTGGTATCCACCGGGTTTACGGTGACGATATTGGCGGTGAGATCACCATCAAGATTATCTTGAGCGCTAGCCCCCGCATCGGTGTAGGTACTACCCTGCTCGATGCTGACCGGATCACTGCCGATCAGGGTGATCACGGGTGCGGTGGCATCAACCATGCCAATCACTTCAACTCGATTCACCGAAGCCCCCGCCGAATCAAGCTGATCAAAATAGGTAACGCTGACATTGTTACCTGGCATCACATTCAGACTACCATCATTATCCACCCCCGCAACCGCACTCTCTACGGTACTAAAAACCAGACTGAAAACACCGGTATTAACACCTGTTTCAGTAAGACTAACCTGCTCCTGTTCGCCAGTAGTGGGATTAGTAACAACGACAGTCGCTGTCTCTACCACCGAAGATACGACGTTGATATCAGCATCATTAACGGTAATGGTGAAATCCCCCCCGGAGTCACCTTGACTCGGAATGGTAAGCAGACCATCGACACCCGTTTGAAGTATGTCATCAGAAACAATTGCAGTTAATGCCGTATAAGTGGAGGAAAGTCCGTACACGTAGGTGTCCATATAGGTTTGATTACCTATACTGGTGCTGGTAAAGTCCCCCCAAGTATGTTTTCCAGCAGGCGTTGAAGCTAACGCACCATTGGGAAGGTTGGAGCTACCGGCAAGAAATGTTGCATCATCCCAGTAAACTGTAGTGTCCGCCACGCTGCCATCACTATTTGCCAAAAACATGGTCAGACCATCCTCAGTGCCGCCGCTGGTCTCTGCATCACTGGCGACAAAATGGTATTCACCAAGACGTGCCTGTAAATTAGCACCGTACTGACCATCAGCCAAAACAATACCATTAGCATCCGTTCCATCCCACGACACTTGATTTAACCCCGCTACCATACTGCCCAACAGCAGCTTATCGCCTGCCCCATAAATGCCATTGCTATTTGTATCGATAGTGATCGCGTAAGTACCCGCAACATCAGAGGTAAACTCAAAACTTCCACTATCTTGCACACCAGCGGTGGCCGCAGGCGAGATCGCGTAATCTTGACCTGCATTGTCAATAAAGGTCAGGCCACCCGTCAGCACCGGCGGCTCGGTTGGGCGTGGATTGGCAATTACCGGGTAACTCAAATATTGAGGAAACTTGGCCGTGACTGTGCGGCCGGTTCTTGGGGTGCTATAACCAGAGTAGGGTGCATCCACACCGACATCATTTGCCACGAGGGTATAGACATATCCAGCGAAATTATTAAGGTCAAGCATCCAGACATAATTGGTGCTAAGCCGACCTCCTGGCACCAGAGCATAGTAGTTGGCATCCGTTGACCCAACCTGCCCAAAGGTACCCGCATCATACTGCCAGCTATAGGCCCATAGCCTGCCACCATTCGCAGCGGGGTCGGGGTTTGTCAACGCATCAGGGGTTACTGTGATGTCAAAGCGTCTAATATTGTTACCGGGGATATTTTGCAGTTGAATGGTGAAAACACCACTTGTGGTAGTGGTATAGCGAATTGGGGTGGTGAGGGGTGCTGTAAAAGGGTCTGCGCAATCAACATTGTTGGAAATCGTGCCGGAGCTGTATACCGGCACATTACTGGGATCAAGAATTGTCACACTGACACTGTCAGCATTAACATCACCACAGAGAGAGACATTAATCACCTCACCAGCGGCAAGAATATCCACCTTCTGCGGGTAAGTTGAATTGGCAAAATCCCTTAATGACTGATTCAAGCCAGCCTGAAAACTACCCTCGGCACTTGCACCAAACGATACAAGGGTGATCAATACGGAAAATGCGACCTGGAAACCCAAAAACCTCATTCCAACTTCCCTCTGTTCAGCTATCAACAAGCACAAAGCAATTCAACACAAAAAATAACATAAAACTCACAACTACTAATAGCGCCTTTGGGCTTGCAACCTTTAACGTCGATTTAACCAGACCTATTCAGGAGCTCCCCAGAAAACAGTTCGACCTGCAGGGTAATACGCTTCACGGTAGCACCGCTCAATTTTCAGCAAGCAAAATAAGATTTCCCACAAAACCAACACCTCATCAAAAAAACAACACAAGCATATGCAACCTACTGTTATTAGTTGTGTTTTTCGTTCAGGAAGCATTCAGCTTAGGTAATGTATAGTGGTTATCAAGTTAGGATGACTATCGAAAAACAATTCATTGATGATATTACATAACGATATACAGAAAAGGGGAACACCATGAAATTTAAACTACTATCTGCTGCACTGATCTCAGTTGTACTCTCTGCTGGCGTAACATCTACTGCCGTTGCTGATGAAGCACTGGCAAAGAAAAGTGGCTGCCTGACTTGTCACAGCATCGACCGTAAAATGGTTGGCCCATCTTTCAAAGATATTGCCGCATCTGATCGTGATCGTGACACCATGATCCACAGCGTTCAAAAAGGCAGCAAGGGTGTTTATGGCAAAGTAATGATGCCACCTAACTCACCACGCATCTCTGATGAGAACATCGGCAAGTTGGTTGACTTCATTCTTACTCACAAGTAAGTAATAAAGTACCATCCGATGATTGGAAAGGGCTGCTTCGGCAGCCCTTTTTACGTTTATATCTTGGATTAAAAGCCGTAGAATGGGCCGATACCCAATAGATAAGCCCCTTATGCGTATACTTATTATCGAAGATGAAGAGACTCTTCTAGAGCAGCTTGGCACTCGCCTGAACGATGAGGGCTATGTGGTCGATCTTGCGCCTGATGGCAGAGAGGGGCTATACATGGGCCGCGAATATGAAATTGACCTAGCGATCATTGACCTAGGTCTTCCTGAAATATCGGGAATTAGTGTTATCAAACAGCTGCGTGAGAATAAAAAACAGTTTCCTATTCTCGTCCTAACCGCACGTGGTCGCTGGCAAGATAAAGTAGAGGGGCTGGAGGCAGGGGCTGATGATTACATGGTAAAGCCCTTTCATATTGAAGAGCTCATTGCTCGGGTAAAAGTGCTGTTAAGACGCTCAGCCGGCATCGCCAACCCCGTTTTCACTCTTGGAACCCTCTGCATTAACACCACAACGCAACAAGTCACAAACAACAACAAGGTGATTGAGTTAACCGCTTTTGAATATAAAGTGTTTGAGTACCTGCTTTTCAACCCCGCAAAAGTTATCTCCAAAACAGAGTTGACGGAGCACATCTACGACCAAGACTTTGAGCGAGACAGTAATGTTATTGAAGTATTCATTGGCCGACTGCGCAAAAAACTTGACCCGCGCAACCGACTAAACCCGATCGAGACCCTACGCGGGCGTGGCTACCGCATCAACCAAGACCTCATAAAACAATGACATCAATCACCAGCCGCTTACTCTGGGCGGCCACCATCATTGTTATACTTTTTTTTGGCATTACCGGCGTTACGCTTGACCGTTTCTATCAAACAAATGCAGAAGATACACAGCGCAACCGCCTGCTAGGCTACTTTTATGAAATGATCAATGCAATTGAGTTTTCCCAACAAGGGAAATTGGCGCAGCCGCGCCTGCTGCCAGAAGTTCGCTTTGCTATTCCAAACTCAGGCCTCTACGCCCAGATAACACTCAACGATGGCCAGATAATATGGACCTCCGACTCAGCACGAGACCTAATTATCCCTTTCAAATATGGTTTGAGTCGAGGCACCCAAGAGTTCGGAGCAACGAAAGATAACAAAGGCTCTGAATACTTCTACTACAGCTTTGGCATCTCATGGGATGAGACCACCCCGACACCTAAAGGCTACACCTTCACTGTAGTCGAGAGTTCAGAAACATTTCATGCCGAAATAGCCTCCTTTCGCAGAGGGCTATGGGGTTCACTGGCGGGTGTCGCACTTCTGCTGCTCTTGGTACAAGGGGCGATTTTGCGCTGGGGTTTACAGCCACTGCGCCAGGTGACCGATGAGATGAAACAGATTGAGTCGGGTGAAAAGCCAGCACTAGCGGGCAGTTACCCACTAGAAATTCGCCGCCTGACCGATGACTTGAACACCCTTCTTCACAGCCACCAAGAAAACCTCAAACGCAACCGCACCGCCATGGGCGACTTGGCACACAGCCTTAAAACGCCCCTCGCCCTGCTGCGCAGTAGTGCCGAAAGTGACTCCAGCGACCCGGCATTGCAAAAAGCCGTCAACAATCAAGTAGAGCGCATGTCACAAATCATTGAATATCAGCTACAGCGGGCAACAACCGCCGGGCGAAGTGCTTTTGCAGCCGCGATAGACGTAAAGCCACTACTAACAAAGATCCTCAGCAGCCTGGATAAAGTCTACCGCGACAAGCAGGTTCATTTGCGCACCCAGATTAATCCCGGTGTGGTTTTTTATGGTGACCGCGATGACCTAATGGAGATCATTGGCAATCTCGCAGACAACGCTTATAAGTGGTGCGGAAAACAGGTCATTGTCTCGGTTCGAAACACCAACCCGGAATCAACTCGACCCGGACTCAGCATTTCAATAGAAGATGATGGCCCCGGCATTCCTAAAGAGAAGGTAGAGCAAGTGCTACAGCGAGGCATCCGCGTAGATGAGCGTGTCAATGGCCATGGCATAGGCCTAGCGATTGTGAATGATATCTGCTCAGCCTATGGTGGAAAAATGAAAATAAGCAGTGGCCTGCTCAGCGGAAATCGGGTAGAAATCGTTATCCCAGGCTCATAACCCACCCGCCCTACCCAACCACTGTAGGCGCAAGCTTTAGCTTGCGATTACCCCCGCAGCAGCAGAGAACAACCCATTATGGATTCCGCGCCACCATCACCACGCGCCTAGGAGCCGGATAGCCCTCAATCGTCAAATTATGATCATGCGGATCAAGAAAATCGACCAGCGACTCAAAGGTCATCCACTCGGTAGTGCGCTGCTCATCCAGCGATGTTTGATTCAGGTCAACCACCTTAACCTCTTTAAAGCCAATGCGGCGCAGCCAGAGTGCCAGCGTGGCAGGCGATGGAATAAACCACACATTGCCCATTTTGGCGTATCGCCCTTCGGGCATCAGCACTTCACCAAGCCCACCCTCAATAACCAACGTCTCAAGCACCAGCTCGCCCCCCGGTTTAAGGCAACGGCGCAACGCTTTCAAATGGTCAAGAGGTGAGCGACGATGGTAGAGTACCCCCATGGAAAAAACAGTATCGAATACCGGAAGAGACTGCGGCAACTCCTCCAGGCGAAGGGGCAACACATCTACCATTGGTGGTGCAGCCATCAGCTGCTTAATGGCTTGAAACTGCATCACAAACAGCGGACTCGGGTCAATACCGACAACCTGCTCAGCCCCCTCCCCCGCCATGCGCCAACAGTGGTAACCGCTTCCACACCCCACATCAAGCACACGACGACCCGCCAATGGCGAGATATAATTCACCAGCCGCTGCCATTTCCAATCCGAACGCCATTCAGTATCCAAATCCATACCAAACAGTGTGAACGGCCCTTTTCGCCAAGGGTGAAACTGCTGTAATTTGAGCGCCAGATCGCTCGCCTGCTGATCACTGCATTCATCAGGTCTGCCGATACGCACCGTGGTTTTAAGGTCCACATCTTCGCTTTTAATATCTGGCAGTGAATCCAGCAGCGCCTGCCAGCGCGGCAGATCACCATGGCGCGTGGCGGATAATCCCTTATCAAACAGAGCAGGCAGAGTGTCGTGCCAGGGGGCCAAATCGCCCGCCTCTATCGAAGCAAAAAAACGCTGATAATCGATCATTTAACGGCCAGCAATGAAGCAAAGTTAAAACATTGGAACCAGACATCTGCACTTGAAAACCCGGTCTGGATTAAACGCTCGCGGTGCTGGGGAATGGTTTCAGGAGTAAGGACATTATCAATCGCCTGACGCTTCTGGCTGATCTCCAGGTCGCTGTAGCCATTGGCCTTTTTAAAGCTGTGGTGCAGGTCAATAAAGAGTGGCTGCTTATGGGCATCTTCAAAGGCTATTTTTTCCGACAAAACTAAAATACCACCGGGTCGCAGCCCTTGATAGATATTATCAATTAATTTCTGGCGCTGTTCTGGCTGAATAAACTGCAAGGTGTAGTTGAGCACCACCATCGATGCATTTTTAATCTCAAGCCGAGAGATATCAGCCTGCTGAAACTCGACCGGAAAATCAGCCAGATCCTGTGCCAGCAATACCTTGGCCCGTTCAATCATTGCGGCTGAGTTATCCACCGCAATAATCTTCCCTTGCTGCCCCTGCAACGCCTTACGCATCGTTAATGTCGCCGCACCCAGGGAGCAACCCAAATCATAAATGTAGCTATTGGCACTAAAATATCGTTTAGCCAACACGCCGGTTGTCGCGATCACTGTGCTGTAACCCGGCACCGAGCGCTTAATCATATCGGGAAATACCGAAGCGACCTTGTCATCAAATTCAAAATCGACAATCTCATCGAGCGGTGTGGCATAAATGGCATCTGGCTTCATGGCGTACACTGAAAAATTAAAGGGCAATTATAAGGCAGCCGACCCGCAAACAGAAGTCACATAGCCGAGGGAATGACTACTGCTCTTTTTTTGGCAAAAACAAGCTCCCTAAACTGCTAATTTTAACAGCATCACAACATTTTAAGCCCTTAAAATAGCCTCACCCAAAAGAGATTAAAAAAACACTTGTAATCATCAACCTACTTCGCCATAATGCGCTCCATCAACTCGCGGCTAACAAGCGCAAGATGATAAAAAGACCTAGTGGAGCGGTAGTTCAGTTGGTTAGAATACCGGCCTGTCACGCCGGGGGTCGCGGGTTCGAGTCCCGTCCGCTCCGCCACTTACTCTGATGAAATAGTGACTATTTCATCCAACCAAACCGCAAACTGAAAGGTGCGCGGTTTTTTTGTGCCTGTCGCATTGAAGCTCACCCAAACTCACCTATTCTTATACGATGCGCTACCTCATCGCCATCACTCTTTTTGCCATCGTCAATCACAGCACAGGGGCAGAGCCCTACCCGGCCAAAGTTGTCCATGTTTGGGATGGCGATTCCATTGTGGTGGCCACTAAAAGTGGCTCACATCAAATACGAATTTTTGGTATTGATGCGCCTGAAAAGGGTCAACCCTTTGGCCGAGAGGCCAAAAGGTATCTTGAGCGACTGCTGACTGATCAAAACGTCACTATTGAACCACTGGAGCAAGACAGATATCAACGCACCATCGCCAACGTAAAGCTACAGCGAGAGAGCGTTGCAAATCTTCTCATTGAACGGGGGAATGCTTGGGTGTTTCGCCGTTATACCAGCAGCAAATCACTCATCGAGCGGGAAGAGAAAGCTAGACAGCAGAGACGGGGGCTTTGGAAAAACAGCAACCCGACGCCACCTTGGTTATGGCGAAAAAAAGAGTAACACCTAGATCCTGCAAGTGATCGTGCTTGCAGGATCTAGGTAACTGCCAAAAGTTCACCCTACGCATTGCGCTGCTTATTTCTCTTTGAGAACTGTTTTTGGCGTTCGCGCTTGTTTTTCTCTGCCTCTATCTTGTCAGTTTGGCGCTTGGTTAGCGTTTTCTTTTTGGTGGGCTTAAAGGGGTTACTGGTGGACTTGAACTCCAGACGAATCGGCGTACCTTCGATTTTGGTCGCCTTGCGGAAAAAGTTGGCAAGATAGCGTTTGTAGGCGGCAGGAATAGCGCTGGTTTGATTGCCGTGAATCACAATAATTGGCGGGTTTTTACCCCCTTGATGGGCGTAGCGCAACTTAATACGATGCGCACGCACCACTGGCGGTTGGTGCGCCTGTACTGCCTGCTCCAACAATCGGGTAAGGCGTGGGGTTGAGAGGTCAGTCAGTGCCGAGGAGTAGGCTTTTTCTACCGATTTATAGAGTTCCCCTACACCACTGCCATGCAGTGCAGATATAAAATGGAATTTAGCGTAATTAATAAACGTCAGTTTACGTTCCAGATCAGCCTTGATCTTTTCGCGGGCATCATGGGAGATGCCATCCCACTTGTTAACTGCAATCACAATCGCCCGGCCACTGTCGATAATATTACCCAGCAAATTAGCATCCTGGTCGGTCACTCCAGAGTGAGCATCGATCACCAGTAGCGCAACCTGGCACTCCTCAATCGCCTGTAGTGTTTTGATAATACTGAACTTCTCCACCATTTCAGAGACTTTCTTTTTGCGACGAATACCCGCAGTATCAATCAAGGTATATTTTTTACCGTGGCGCTCAAAAGGGATTTTAATCGCATCGCGGGTGGTTCCTGGCATATCAAAAACCACCACCCGCTCTTCACCCAAAATGCGGTTAACCAGCGTCGACTTCCCTACATTAGGACGACCGACAATGGCAATACTAATGCCGCCATCGGCACCCTCTGAACTCTCCTCTTGGGTTTCAGGCATCACCTTGTCCATCATCGAGCGCACCCCCCGACGATGAGAAGCTGCAATAGCAAAATGCTCGCTAAAACCCAATGAGAAGAAGTCGCTCAGCGCCACATGAAGGTCAAGACCATCCACCTTATTAACCACGATATAGACCGGCTTTCCCGTGGTACGAAGGTGACGGGCAATACTTTTATCACTCGGGGTCAAACCCGCACGGGCATCCACCAAGAAGAAGATAATGTCAGCCTCTTCAATCGCCGCCATAGATTGGCCAGCCATTTCAGTTTCAATGCCCTCTTCATCTCCCGTCAAACCACCGGTATCGACAACAATGTAAGGGCTGGGGCCAACCTTGCCATAACCGTAATTTCGGTCACGGGTCAACCCGGGCTGATCCGCTACTAGCGCGTCCCGACTATTGGTCAGACAATTAAACAGCGTAGATTTTCCTACGTTTGGGCGGCCAACTAGGGCAACGACAGGTAGCATAAGGCTATAAACTCAATTAGTGTCTGAAACGGGTCAAATAACCCTGGTTATCCAACACCAGCAGCGAGCCATCACTCAATGGCTGCGGTGCGACATTGATACCAATATCTTCATCATAAAAATCGGGAAGTGCGGAGTGATCATAATCATTCCACAAATCCCACTCCAACCCCTGCAATCGGGCTGCAAGCTCTTTCACCGCAGTGCGTGAAAAGAGCTCTCCACTCTCTGTGTCCAGCCAGTAGAGGTAACCATCATCAGCGGCAACAATCAACGTGCCTTTGCTGATAACCGGCTGTGTCAATTTAAGCCCACTCAGTTTCCCTTGGGTCCAGAGGGTTGCACCGGTTGCTTGATTAATGGCACTGACCTTACCCTCAGAATCACTCAGATAGAGGCTTTCACTATCTGCCGCCATTCCACTATAGGAGGAGAACTCACGAATCCATACCACGCGACCAGTGCCAATATCCAGCGCGGCCACGCGCCCTTGGTAACTGACCACATAAATTATACTACCTACCCTGACCGGCGTTGCATCAATATCAACCATGCGTTGCAACTCTGAACGACCCCGAGGCACTGCCACCGTCTGCAACCACCGAACCACGCCACTCTGTAGATCCAGCGCCACCACCTTGCCATTACCAAGTCCCACCAGCACCAGCCCCATGGCATAGATCGGTACGCTGGTACCTCGCAGCGTCAAGGCAGGTACCTTGTATTGATAGGCCCACAGCTGCTCGCCATTTTGGGCTGACAGCCCATAGACGTAACCATCATTACTGTGAACAACCACATGCCCGTCGGCCACCAAGGGGGCAGAGAGTATTTCACTTGAGAGCTGACTGCGCCACACCTCAGTACCATCCGTTGGCTGCAGCGCAATCAGCTCACCCTCAGAGGTGCCTAACAGCAGCAAGCCCGAATCGAGTGACAGGCCACCACTCACAATCGCACCCACATCATGTTGCCAGACGGTATCACCGCTCATCGTCTCAATGGCATAGATAACCCCTCGCCAGTCGACACTGTAAAGAAGATCATCCATCTGCACCGATTGCAGTTTGACGAATCGTTTATCCAAGCTCACCGAAATACGTTTGGACCAGAGTGGCTCTGTGGCGAGTAGGTTATCCCGCTCGGCGAGCGCCTCTTGTTGCAGCGCTGCCGGTGATTTTTCGGCAGCCTGGAGCGCTGACACGGGTGCCAACATCAACGCCATACAAAGTAGATGAGCACTTTTCACGAGAAATAGCTTCCGTTTCAGCAGGGGGGGAATGATCAAAAAACCAGCATTTGGTGTAAATGAGGATTTTGAGAACATTGTTAACCCCGCTGGGGCGGAAAATATGAACCGTGCAAAGCTCTCTAGATATTTTAGCGATTTCAAAAGATTATAGACCTGTAATATCATCCAGCTTTATTTGTAATAATTGGGCACGCTGGTCACCCTCAGGAGTCAGTGCTGCCAGTGCATCTTTATAGGCTTTCTGCGCTTTGTCGATCTGATTCAATGAGACATAAATATCACCACGCACTTCATCGCGCTGACTCGCCACATAAGTAGCCTTCACCTTGTCCAGCGCCGCCAGCGCTTGATCCGTAAGCCCCTCGCTCAACAATACGTCAGCTAGGCGAATACGCGCTATGTTTTGAATCTCCGGCATATCGCTGTGGTTGATCGCCCAATTAAGATGAGCCCGTGCCGTCACACTGTCACCCTGCTCCAGCTTTATGCGCGCCATCACCAACGCGGTGAGCGGTGCGTAGGCGGTGTCGGCATAACTGCCGATCACACGGCTACCATATTCAGCCGCAACCCCTAACTCATTGCTAGAGAGCGCCTCCAACATGCCCATATACTCTATGGAGGCCGCCTCTGCGGCTGCGCCCTTATTCGCCGTCCAGCTCTGGTAACCAAAAAAGAGCGCCAAACCCACCACGATACCGCCAATCAGCGACTTACCGTTTTTATCCCAAAACTGTTTTAGGGAGTCGACCTGTTCCTGTTCCACTGCATCATATGCCACTTAATTCTCTCCGAATACGTAACTATTTAGTTTTTAAAACATCGTCTATCAATGCAGGCAAAGCCTCTGCTTTAACCTGCTGTTGCTCTTTTTCAAGGCGCAAATATTTGAGTGTCACCACACCACGTTCAACCTCATCAGCCCCTAAGATCAACGCAATTGAAGCGCCGCTCTTATCGGCACGTTTCATCTGCGCCTTGAAGCTGCCACCGCCACAGTTGGCGATCAAGCGAAGTGTCGGGAACTGATCACGCAGTGATTCAGCCAATGCCATACCCGCCGACTCAGCCTTCTCACCCGCCATTAACAGGTAGACATCAACTTTATTTCCGCCCCGCTCGCCCGACACCTCTTTCAACAGCTCAACCAGTCGCTCGATACCGGCTGCAAATCCGCACGCAGGTGTTGGCCTACCGCCCAACTGCTCCACTAGGCCATCAAAACGACCACCGGCGCAAATCGTACCTTGTGCGCCGAGTTTATCGGTCACCCACTCAAACACCGTCTTGGCATAATAGTCGAGGCCACGCACCAGGCACGGATTAATTTGATACTTTATACCGGCACTATCCAGCGCGGCACAGAGCGTATCAAAATGCAGCTTGGAAGCCTCATCCAGATGCTCTACCAGCTTAGGTGCCGTTTGAATCATCCCCTGCATTTTCGGGTTTTTACTGTCCAGAATCCGCAATGGATTACTCTCTAAGCGGCGTAGACTATCTTCATCGAGCTGTTCACGATGCTCATTCAGATAAGCCACCAAAATTTCACGATAAGCCACCCGGGTCTCACGACTACCCAAGGAGTTGATTTGCAAGGTGACATGCTCACTCAAACCGAGACGATTAAGAAAGCGTGCTGACATAAAAATCAGCTCAGCATCCACATCCGGCCCGTCAAAACCGAAAGCCTCAACCCCAATCTGGTGAAATTGACGATAACGCCCGCGCTGGGGGCGCTCGTGGCGAAACATCGGCCCCATGTACCACAAGCGTTGGGTTTGATTGTAGAGCAGACCGTGTTGCATTGCTGCTCGCACACAGCTTGCGGTCCCTTCTGGCCGTAGGGTCAAGCTGTCACCATTGCGATCTTCGAAGGTGTACATCTCTTTTTCAACAATATCGGTCACCTCACCAATCGAGCGTTTAAACAACTCAGTCATCTCGACAATGGGCATGCGAATTTCATTATAGCCATAAGCCGCTACCACCTGGCGCAAGTGGTTTTCAATATATTGCCAGTCACTACTCTGCGCTGGCAGCAAGTCGTTCATGCCGCGAATCGACTGAATTTTCTTTGCCAAGGTTATTTCCTTTACTGATATTCAATGGCGCGTGAACGCACCTATTTTAAAATCGGAATCACTTTAGGTGGCGGGGCGATCTGTTGATCCTCCTGCTTGGCAATTTCTGCGCGTACCACCGCTTCAATCTTATCCACCAACCCCTCATTACCCAGCTTATGATCGGGTGTGCCGTTGATGTAGAGTAAGTTCGGTGTTCCACCCGTCAGACCAACATGCACCTCCTTTGCTTCACCCGGACCGTTAACAACGCAACCAATAATCGCCACATTCAGTGGAGTCAGAATATCTTCAAGGCGCTCTTCCAAGGCATTGACCGTTGAGATCACATCAAAGTTCTGTCGTGAGCAAGAGGGGCAAGCGATAAAGTTGATCCCCTTCTGGCGCAGATGCAGGCTTTTTAAAATATCAAAACCCACCTTAATCTCTTGCACCGGATCGGCGGCCAGCGAGACACGAATGGTGTCACCAATGCCTTCCGCCAGCAACATACCCAAACCCACAGCGGACTTCACCGCGCCTGAGCGAAAGCCACCCGCCTCGGTAATCCCCAAATGCAGTGGCTGTTCAATTTGTGTCGCTAGACGACGGTAGGCATCCACCGTCATAAAGACATCCGATGCTTTGAGGCTCACCTTATAGTTCTGGAAATCAAGTTTATCGAGTATATCCACATGGCGCAGGGCCGATTCGACCATCGCCTCGGCACACGGCTCTGGGTACTTTTTTTGCAGCTCCTTCTCCAAGGAGCCAGCGTTCACCCCAATACGAATGGGAATATTCTTATCCCGAGCCGACTCCACCACAGCACGCACCCGATCATCACGGCCAATATTGCCGGGGTTAATACGCAGACAATCCACACCTAGCTCGGCTACCCGCAGGGCTATTTTATAGTCAAAATGAATATCAGCCACCAGCGGCACATCCACCTGCTGGCGAATCAAACCAAAAGCCTCAGCCGACTCCATATCGGGCACCGAAACACGGACAATATCCGCCCCCACCGCTTCCAGCGCTTTGATCTGCGCCACCGTCGCCACCACATCATGAGTTTTAGTGTTGGTCATCGATTGTACCGAAATGGGTGCATCGCCACCCACAGGGACACTGCCCACCATAATTTGGCGGGATTTACGACGTTTAACAGTATAAGTTGGCAACATCTGCTCTTTTCCTATCGCGCACTTTCAATGCTACTCGGCACTAAAACGGGCGCTATTATCTCTTACAATATGAGGCGTAATATCAAACAACTGGCCATTAATACTTAACTCTACACCCGGCGCATAGCCCAGCAACACTTTAAAGGGTGCTTTACCCTCAGCCTGGTGTGAATGGCCGGCAAGAAACAGTCGATACATCACACGTTTTTGCTCCGCATCAACGACCTCAATCCAGGACTCGTGCTCACTGCTGATGGTTAATTGGTCCAGCGCCGCCACCGCAGGCGGTGGCGGCTCAGCGGTTATTGTGGGAGCAGGCGCTGCGGGCTCTTCAACGATAACTTCCAGCGGCTCTCGCGGTATGACAACATCGGGGCTGATCACCACTTCAGGTGTTTCTATCACGGTAGTGCGAATGGTGTCAGATGAGCCACCTATCGGGGCAAACATAACCTGAGCTTCAACTTCCGGCTCAACCGATGCTGTGAAGAGTTGCGGCCACAGCCACCAAACCACAGCGGCCAATAACAGTACCAACAAAACCGCAAACAGCCGCACCAACCAACGACCAGCCGAGCGGTACTGGGTAAAACGCATCGCCTCATTCACCCTTATTACCGGTTTTGGCCTCTCCTTTGAGCCACCCACGACCAGCTCAGGTGTGCTCGGCGCATGTTGCTTGTAAAGTGTTAATAGTGGCTCGACGGGCAAGCCCAACAGGCGTGCGTAGTTTTGTATGTAACCCTGAACAAAAAGAGGTGCAGGCAGATGGTGTTGGTCATCCGCTTCTAGCGCTGAAATAGTAGCCAGATCAAGATGCAGTGCCTCTGCCACGGCTTGCAGCTCTTTCCCCTGTGCGATACGAGCAGCTTTTAGCTGTTCACCAACACGGGGCACCGCCTCTTTCTCTTCTGTTGAATCAACCGGTTCACTTGTCATTCCGCACTACCTTCTATTCAGTAAGCTGGCCTGCCTGTTCTGAGTCCGGAAAACGATTTTTCAACATATCCTTATAGTGTTTAACGCGACTCTCACTGTTCAAACCCTGTTCAATTTTTATCGCCAACTGCAAAGTGGACGGATTATGTGAAGCCACCTCTTCATAGCGCTGAATATAGGCACGCCCCTGAAGGTAGCGCTGATTATCCAGCGCCAATCTTGCCATATTAAGCAGGGAAACCGTCAACTTGCCATTTATTTCCAACGCCTTGCGGAATGAATCTTCCGCTTGCGGCAAGTTTTTTGCGCGCATCGCACATAAACCCGCATTCTCATACGCCAGAGCCGGGGTTTTATAAAGCGGCTGCTCGGTCGCCTTTATAAAGTGCTGGAAAGCCTCATCGTAACGCTGTTGATTACACAAAAAAGCGCCGTAATTATTATGCACCACGCCACTATCATCCTCAGCGACTTTCAGTGCCTTCTTATAGTGCTCATCCGCCTTATCTATTTGCCCCAGTTGAATGTAGAGGATCGCAATGGCGTTATGAGCCGGGGCATAATCATCAGCGGTTGCCACCGCACTTTTTAATTTGCCCAGTGCAATATCCAAATCACCCTTCTGCATGTAGCCCATCCCCAGTCGAACCTGGGTTTCAGCCAGTCGATGAGATGATTCATGCTCCAGACGCTTACTATTGGAGGAGCACCCCGTCACCAACAACGTAACAATGACTACAGCTAATAAACCTAATTTCACTTTGCGACACCTCTAATGGGAATGGTTTTGCGCTGTGTACGTTGCGTCTTGTCGATCACTTTACCTGCTAACTGCCCACACGCCGCGTCAATATCTTCACCGCGTGTTTTCCGGGTCATCGTAATCACTCCACCCTGCTGCAAGAGATCGCGAAAACGGAAGATAGCGTTACGGCTCGAGCAGACATACTTTGAGCCGGGAAATGGATTAAAAGGGATCAGGTTAACCTTGCCAGGCACATCTTTCATCAGCTTTATCAGCTGTCTGGCGTGTTCAGGCTGATCGTTGACCCCTTTAAGCATCACATACTCAAATGTTATTTTGCGCCGCCCATCTCGGTCCAGATAACGGCGACAAGCCGCCATTAACTCGCTGATTGGATACTTCTTGTTAATCGGCACCAGCTCATCACGCAACGCATCGGTGGTCGCATGCAGTGAGACCGCCAGCGCCACATCACACGCCTCTTTAAGGCGATCCATGGCGGGCACCACACCTGCCGTGCTCAATGTTACCCGCCGTTTTGACAGCCCATAACCAAAATCATCCATCATCAGGTTCATCGCCTTAACTACGTTATCGAAGTTAAGCAACGGTTCACCCATGCCCATCATAACCACATTCGTCACCACCCGTTTAGTGGTGTCGCTCATATCTTGCTCTAGGGTCTTTTTTGCCAAAAAGAGCTGGCCAATAATCTCTGCTGTGGAGAGATTACGATTAAATCCTTGTTGTGCAGTAGAACAGAAGCTACATGCCAGTGCACAGCCTACCTGAGATGAGATACACAAAGTGCCTCGATCATCCTCGGGGATATACACCATTTCAATCGAGTTACCGCTATCCAGACGCAGCAACCATTTGCGGGTACCATCTTGCGAATCTTGCTCAACAACTGTCTCAGGAATATGCACCACCGCCATCTCTTTCAGACGTTCGCGCATCACCTTACTCAGGTTGCTCATCTCATCAAAATCAGTGATACCACGTTGGTGAATCCATTGCATCAGCTGTGAAGCACGAAAGGCCTTCTCACCCATACTGGCGAAAAAGGCCTCCATTCCTTTTCGATCGAGGTCGAGCAAATTAATTTTACCGACAGCCTCTGTAGACATCGAAAAAGTTACCTCAGCTTAGCGGGTGCGCGCACAAACACCATTAGGGAAAAAGTAGCTGATCTCAACGGCCGCTGTCTCAGGCGCATCCGAACCGTGTACCGCATTCTCATCAATAGAGACCGCATGATCTGCACGAATAGTACCCGCATCAGCTTCAGCCGGGTTAGTCGCACCCATCAACGCCCGATTAACCGCAATCGCATCTTCACCTTCCAGAACCTGAACCATCACCGGCCCAGAAATCATGAAGCTAACCAAATCGTTGAAAAAGGGGCGCTCCTTATGAACCGCATAAAAACCTTCCGCTTCTTCACGGCTCAACTGCTTCATTTGTGCCGCAATAATCGTCAAACCCGCCTTTTCAAAACGGTTATAGATATCACCAATTACATTTTTAGCAACCGCATCTGGCTTGATGATAGAGATAGTACGTTCGACAGCCATTAAAATTCTCCCAACTAACTGACTGAGACCCCGACACAAATAGAGGCAGAGATCTCGGATTTTACATAAAATAAACCCGCGAATGGTCGCGGGCATGGAAATTCTTTAAATTCACGCGCATTTTACCTTGAATCGTCACCATGAAGCAAACCAGTCTGGCGCACCCCCGCAGCGCCATGGTATAAAGCAACCCACTTCACCTGCACCCGGCCACCCACACCATGACAAATCAACCCAGCGGCACCCGCTTTAGCAACCTCGACTTGGATGAGTCACTTCTCAGCAGCCTGAAAAAGTGCGGCTACTCGCAAGCCACCTCCATCCAGAGCAACGCGATTACAGCAGCGCTGACTGGGCGCGATCTACTGGCCAGCGCAAAAACCGGATCAGGTAAAACCGCCGCCTTTGCTTTACCACTCTTGCAGCACTATCTAAACCGGCCAAGCCGCCCCGCAAAACGTGGCAACGCCATCAACAGCCTGATACTGGTTCCCACCCGCGAACTGGCACTACAGATTGGCCACTCAATCCAGCAATATGCTCAGGATATGCCTCTGCCACCCAAAGTTGTCAGCGTCTATGGCGGCGTAAAAATCAACCCACAAATGATGACACTTCGGGGTGGCGCAGAGATTCTGATCGCAACCCCGGGCCGCCTGCTGGATCTTATTTCATCCAACGCCATCAACCTCGACAACCTAAGCACCCTGGTACTGGATGAAGCAGACAAACTACTCAGCCTCGGCTTCCAGGAAGAGCTCAACAACATCCTCACACTAGCGCCCCACAAACGGCAAAATATGCTGTTTTCAGCCACTCTCCCCGACTCACTGCGCCCACTCATCAAACAGCTACTCCACCAACCGTTTGAGATAAATGACAGCACCCCACACCCAAAAGAGCAGCTACAACAGCGTGTTATTACCGTTAACCGGGAGAAGAAAAACGCCCTGTTAATCCATTTAATTAACAGCGAAAAATGGCCTCAGCTGCTGGTTTTTTGTAGCGCAAAAAAGAGCTGCAACCGACTACTTGGAAAACTACAAAAAGCCAACATCAACGCCGCCATTTTCCACGGAGACCAGAGCCAAAGCGCCCGTATCAAAGCACTACAAGGGTTCAAACAAGGCAGCATAAAAGTGCTGATTGCCACCGATGTCGCCGCACGCGGCATCGACATCGAGCGGCTCCCCTGCATCATTAACTTCGAGCTACCCCGCTCACCCAACGACTACATCCACCGCATCGGACGCACAGGCCGTGCCGGTGAAACCGGCCTAGCCATATCACTCATCAGCCATGATGAATACCACCACTTCAAAATCATTGAAAAACGCATCAAACAACGCCTACCCCGCGAACAGATAGCCGGATTCGAAGCCGATAAAGAGGTGG
>Ga0256839_1002915_pt1 | contig 18369 bp, 13 predicted proteins | sample 354166metaG_FD_185968 | JGI IMG/M metagenome (GOLD analysis project Ga0256839, IMG submission 185968) | Hydrothermal vent microbial communities from Mid Atlantic Ridge, Atlantic Ocean - 354-166 | ecosystem: Environmental > Aquatic > Marine > Hydrothermal vents | place: Atlantic Ocean: Mid... | reverse complement strand
GGCGGTCAAGCGCGTTTCGGCCCACGTCCGCAGCGGGGGCGCCTCCTCGCAGGGGTCGCAGGCGTCGCAGGCGGGGCGCTCGATCCGTGCGAGCGAAAACGCTCCGTCCCCGTCCGTCGAGGTCCGGGTGGTCGAAAAGGGGGGCAGCGCGTGCGGGTCCACGTCGGGGCCGGGCAGGGCGACGACCGTGGCGCCGGGGACGGGCTCGCCGCCCGTCGTCACGACCTGCCCCGTGAGCCGGACGAGGGGGCGCGCCCGAAGCGTCACGGCCCCCGCTCCCGCCGGGACCTCCCACGGTCCGGCGCGCACGTATGCGGGGTGGTGCATATCGAGGCACACGAGCCCGTCGCACCCGAGCAGCTCGAACGCGCCGTCCTCTCCGAGCACCGCGTTGCCGCCCGGGATCGGGTGTACGTCTCCGTCGGATTCCAGGCAGCGCGCGGACAGCGAGCCGCCCTCGACCGGCTGTCCGTCCGGGTCCACCACGCGCCCCCGGACGACCCCCGTACGCGCACCGGTGGCGTCGTTCCCCGTCGGTGGGCGCCCGGGGACCGGCCCGGCCACGCGTGGCGAGCCGCGCGCCCCCTGGAACGCAAGCGGCCGAGCAGCGACGGCCGAACCCGGGTCGCGCGCCGGTTCCACGATCGCGTCCTCATCGTCGGCGAGCGCCAGCCACACGAGCGCCCCCACCGCAACGAACGCAGCCGCGGCCATCCACGCCCTGCGCCCCTGCTCGCCCATCGCCCCTACGCTCCACCCGCCGACCGCAGGACGTCCTTCGTCCAGTCCTCGGCCGCCTCACCGATGGACTCGACGACCCGGTCCGCCGCCACCCGCGCACCGGCATCCGCGGCCGACCCGGGGTCCGTCCATCCGAGCACGTACAGCTTGAGCTTCGGTTCGGTCCCCGAGGGGCGGAACACGAGACGGGCCCCGGCGAGCCCCCCCCCTTCGACGGCTCCGTCGAAGACCACCACGTTTCCCGGCAAGTCGCGCGTGGGGCTGCCGGTCCGGAGCCCCTCCTTGCGGTCCGTGACGCGGCTCGGGCGCAACGGTCCGAAGCGCTCGGGCGGGCTGCGACGCACCGCCTCCATCACGGCCGCCATGGCCCGCCGCCCGCGCGGCCCCGCTTCTCGCAGGTTCCAGGTGCGTTCGCGGTGGTAGCCGTGCCGGCGCCACACGTCCTCGAGACGTTCGACCAGCGTCGCCCCCCGAGCCTTCGCCTCCGCCGCCGCCTCCGCCAGCAGGAGGGCCGCGATGGCCCCGTCCTTCTCGCGCACGTCGTTTCCGCGCAGGTAACCGTGGCTTTCCTCGCAGGCGAACACCACCGGCCGGTCGGGGTGTTCGCGCACGAGCCCCGCGTGGTGCTTGAACCCCACGAGCAGGTCCTCCACCACCTCGACGCCCGCCGCCCGGCACAGCTTGCCGACCAGGGGCGTGGTCACGAGGGTCGTCAGCACCCACCCGGTGCGGTCGGGCCCATGTCGCAGCACGTGGTCGAGCATGAGGACGCCGAGGCGGTTGCCGTCGATGAACGACAATGCGCCGTCGCGCCCCCGCGCGAGCGCCCCGAGGCGGTCGGCGTCCGGGTCCGTGGCGAGCACCAGATCGGCCCGGACCTCTTCGGCGAGCTGGCGGGCGAGGGCGAAGGCGGCCGGGTCCTCGGGGTTCGCCGAGGCGACCGTGGAGAACCGACCACCGTCCGGATCCATCTGGGCGGCGACGGTGGCCGGCGCAAGACCGCGCCGCGCGAGAGCCGGCAGGACCGACGACGCCCCGACGCCGTGCAGCGGCGTGTACACCACCGAAAGCCCCGAGGCTGCGAGGTCCCCCTCCGTGCACCCCTGCGCGAGCACCACCTCGTGGTAGGCCCGGTCGGCCTCGGCCAGGGCGCCGTCGTGGACGTACGTCACGGCCCCGGGCACCTGGGCCGGCGTCGGCCCTTCGCCCCGGGCGGCGGCCTCGATCCGCCGCGTGACCTCCTCGGCCCAGGCCCCGAGCACCTGGGCGCCGTCGGGCCCGTAGACCTTGATCCCGTTGTCCCGCGGCGGGTTGTGGCTGGCGGAGATCACCGCCCCGGCGCCACACCCGGTCCTGCGCAGTTCGAACGACAGCTGGGGCGTCGGCCGCGGTGCGTCCAGGACACGCACCTCGACGCCGTGGCGCGCGAGTTCCTCGGCCACCACGCGGGTAAACGCCCTCGACGAGGCGCGCGTGTCGTACGCCACTGCGGCCCGCGGCGTCACGGAGAACGCCCGCATGGCCCCGGCGAGCCCGGCAGCGGTCTCGCGCAGCACGGCCGCGTTCATGCGATTGGGGCCGGGCCCACAGGGCCCGCGACGCCCCCCCGTGCCGATGGGCAGCGGGCCGGCGAAGGCGTCGGCGAGTTCGTCGAGGGCCGCGCCGTCGCCGGCGGCGGCGTGCGCCACGAGGGTCTCGAGTTCGGCCCACGTATCCTCGTAGGCGGGGTCTTCGAGCCATCGTGCGATGAGCCGCCGTTGCTCGGGTGGAAAGGGCAGGCCGTCGAGCGCCGCGCGATCCATGGCCGGCGATGGTACACCCCCCTACCGTTTCGCGCCGTCCGTGCCATACTTGTGGGGTGCGCCCTTCGAGCATCGCCCTGGCTGTGGCCGCCTACCTCGGCCACGCCGTCGTCGCGTGCCAGTGGGGGCACCGCGTCGCCCTCGAAGGGCGCGACGCCCTGTGGCTGCTGCTCGTGCTCGTGCTGTGGAGCCTCGCGGTGGGCCTCGTCGTGGCCGGCCTCATCGTGGAGCGGGACCGCCGCCGCGCGGCTCGGGACGTGGCGTTCGACGGCGAGGAGGACGAGGACGAGGATCCCCAGGGGCGAATCTTGCACTAGAAACCGCGCCCCGCGTCCCCCGACGACGCATTGGACGCAAGCGCCCCCGGCACGGATTGCCGGCGCACCGCCCGACACGGTAGGATGACAGCGACCGAAGGGGAACCCGCCATGAAACGATGGACCACGACCTTCGGTGTCGCTGCGCTCGTCGCCGCCTGCAACGGCGGGTCGGGCCGGGACACCAGCACCTCGTCGAACACTTCGATCACGACCGCGACCACGCAGACCGCCACCGGCACCACCCAGGGCACGGCCGGGACGGCGGGCGCGAGCACCACGGGGACCTTGTTCGACGTGGGCGACGCCAGCACCTCGGGCGGCACGGGCCCGACCTGCGACGAGGTCACCGACACGGCCGAGAACAAACTGCAGCCGGCCGACATCCTGGTGGTGGTGGACAACTCGGGTAGCATGGACTTCGAGGCCAATTTCGTCCAGAATTACTTGAACACGTTCTCGAACCAGATCATCCAGGCCGGGATCGAGGCGCATGTGGCGCTGATCTCCTCCTACCCCAACAACGGCAACGGGATCTGCATCAACGCGCCGCTGGGCAAGCCCGGCGGCTGCCTGGAAAACCCGCCCGACGACAACAACCTTCCGACGTTCCTGCATATCGACAAGAAGGTCAGCAGTTCCTCGTCGCTGCAGGACATCCTCGACACCGAGCCGCAGTGGAGCCAGATCCTGCGCCCGGACGCATCGCTGCACATCATCGTCATCACGGACGACGACTCGTCGCTCTCGGCGGGGGCCTTCGACAGCATGCTCAAGGCCATCAACCCCGACTACGGAAAGTATGTGTTCCACGCCATCGCCGCCCCCGAGGACCCGGCGCTCGCGTGTCTCCAGATGACCTCCTGCTGCCTGCTCGCCGCCGACCGGGGCAAGGAGTACGAGGACCTGGTGAACTTGACCGGCGGTGTGTTCGGCAACCTGTGCGACCAGGACTTCGCCCCGGTCTTCACCGCCGTGTCCGAGAAGGTGGTGCAGACGGCAGGCATCGCCTGTTCGTGGGACATCCCCGACACGGAGAACTTCGACCCAAACAAGGTCAACGTCGAGTTCGACGACGGCCAGGGCGGGATCCTCGACATCGGCCGGGTGGACGACCCCGCCGAGTGCGCAAACGTCTCCGACGGCTGGTACTACGACGACCCGGCGAGCCCCACCCAGATCCTGCTGTGCCCACAGACCTGCGAGAAGGTCCAGGGCTTCGACAACGCCCAGATCCAGATCAAGTTCGGCTGTCCCACGAAGCCCGCCGGCTAGCCCCCGGTCGGCGGGGCTTGCCCGACGCCGCGGGCAAGCCCCCGTGTCAGGATGCGCGCCGGCGGCCGGATGGCTCCTCCTTTCGCCTGCGTGATGCCCCCGGCCGAGCGGAGCGAACGGGTCAGCGCCCGCCGCGCGCCGGCAGCGGCTTGAGATCCGGGCTCAAGCGCGGCGGAGGCGCGGACGACCGCAGAGACCGGCCTTCGGGACGCACGAATGGGTCCGAGACACCGCGGGCCCGCGGGCCCACCGCCCGCGCGTGGCCCGTCTCGAGCGGCCGCAGGTCGGGCGAGGCGGGGGTCGGACCGCCACCCGGCGCCACGTCTCCGAGGGCCTTGAGCTCCGGGGACACGGACACGGCAGCGCGGTTTGCGCGTACCTTTTCGCGGCACGGGCAGGCGCACGTGCCGGGAGCCCCCCGTTCGAGGTCGCGCAGGCCTGCGGGGACCGTTTGGGCGGGTTCGTTCGCGTGGGCGGGGCGGGGCGCGGCCAGGGCGGCGCCCCAGGCGAGGGCAACGACGGCGAGGCGGGCGTTCATGCCCGTTTTCAGTAGCAAGGGCGATGCCAACCGGGTCCCCTCCCCATCGACCTGCCATCTCCCGAAAAAAACGGGAGGCGCGCGGCGGTTCCCCACGGGCGCGGCGGAATGCAACGTTGCGGCTTGTCACGCTCGTCCCGAGCCGGAACACTTCCGGTCGAGGCAGCACCCATGGACAAGACCGTTCGATCGGCCGAGGAGGCCGTCGCCGACATCCCCGACGGAGCCACGATCCTTTGCGGAGGCTTCGGCCTGTGCGGCAACCCCGAAAACCTCATCCGCGCCCTGCGCGCCAAGGGCGTGCGGGACCTGCACATCATCTCGAACAACTGCGGGATCGACGACAAGGGGCTGGGGATCCTCCTCGCGGCGGGGCAGGTCCGCAAGATGACCTCCTCCTACGTGGGGGAGAACAAGACCTTCGAGCGCCTGTACCTGTCGGGCGAGCTGGAGGTGGACCTCGTGCCCCAGGGGACTCTCGCCGAACGGATCCGGGCCGGTGGGGCCGGGATCCCCGCCTTCTACACCCCGACCGGCTACGGCACCGTGGTCGCCCAGGGCAAGGAGGTGCGCGAGTTCGACGGCCGCATGTACGTGCTCGAACGGGGGATCACCGCCGACTTCGCCCTCGTCAAGGCACACCGGGGTGACACCCACGGCAACCTCGTCTACCGCTACACGGCCAACAACTTCAACCAGGCCATGGCCACGGCCGCAAAGGTGGTCATCGCCGAGGTCGAGGAACTCGTGCCGGCGGGTGAACTCGACCCGAACTTCGTCCACACCCCCGGGATCTACGTGGACCGAATCCTACAGGGCAGCGCCTACGAAAAGCCCATCGAATTCCGCACCGTTCGGGAGGACTGACCGTGCCACTTTCCCGCGACCAGATCGCCCGCCGCATCGCCCAGGAGCTGCGCGACGGCTACTACGTCAACCTCGGCATCGGGATGCCCACCCTGGTGGCGAACCACATCCCGGAGGGCATGGACGTCATCTTGCACAGCGAAAACGGCCTGCTCGGGATGGGCCCGTTTCCCCGCGAGGACGAGGTGGACCCCGACCTCATCAACGCGGGCAAGCAGACCGTGACCTACCGGCCCGGCGCGTCGTTCTTCGGCAGTCACGAATCGTTCGCCATGATCCGCGGCGGCCACCTGGACCTTTGCGTGCTGGGCGCCATGGAGGTCAGCGAGCAGGGGGATCTGGCCAACTGGATGATCCCCGGCAAGAAGGTCAAGGGGATGGGCGGCGCGATGGACCTGGTGGCCGGATCGAAGCGCGTCATCGTGATGATGGAGCACGTCAACAAGAAGGGCGCCCCCAAGATCCTCCCGTCTTGCACGCTACCGCTGACCGGCAAGGGCGTCGTGCACGAGATCTTCACCGACCTGGCCTACCTGGTCGTGGACGGCGGCCTCGTCCTCAAGGAACTGGCCCCCGGCGTGTCCGTGGACGAGGTGCGCGCCAAGACTGCCTGCGAGATCCGCGTGCCCGACCACGTGGGTACGATGCAGGTGGATTGAGAGCCTCTGCTTGCGCCGGGCCGGCGCCGGGGCAAACGAGGACCGGCGGCGCCCCTGCGGTGGGCACGGGCGGCCGGGTACGGAACCCGGGCACGCCGGGTGGCCCACACGGAGCCTGTACCCCGATGCCGCGGCGACCGATGCCGTCGTAGGATGGCTCGTGCCCACCGCGTACTGCTCGTCTCGCCCCACCCGGCCGACCGGGACCTGATGGGCACCCAGCTACGTGAGGCCGGCTACGAGGTGCACGCCCACGCCGACCCCGGCAAGGCGCTGGCGGACCTGGCCGCCCGCGCGTTCGCCGTGGTGGTCTGCGACGAGGACCTGGGCGAAGACCAAAGCGGCCTCGAGTTCCTGTACGACGCACGCGAGGTGGATCCGGAGGCCTCGCTGGTGCTGCTCGCCAGCGAGGCCGACCACATCCGCGTGGCCGCCGACGCCCTCAACCGCTGCGGGGTTTCCAAGATCATCGTGCGGCCCTGGCAGGCGGACGACCTCGTCGAGGACCTGTTCGAGGCGGCCGAGGGCTATCGCAGCGACACGCGGCGCAACCGCCGGCTGGCTCTCAGCCGGGTGCGGGTCAGCCGCCTCGACCGCGACCGCCGGCGCCTGCGCAGCGACCTGCGCCGCGCCCGCCGACTGATCGACGACCTCTCCGAGCAGGTGGAGGTCATGCAACAAGCGAGCGTCGAGCAGATCACCGCCCTTCCCTCCGACGTGGAGGCCGTGGTCACGGCGCTGTTTGCGACCCTGCGAGCAGCCGCGCCGGAGGTCGCGGCCCGCAGCGAGCGCGTCGCGCAACTTTCCGTGGCGTGCGCGACCGCCCTCGGATGGCCGGCCGCGGAGGTGGAGGACCTGCGCCTTGCCGCCGTCGTCCATCACCTGCTCCTGCCGGCCCACGGGGACGAAGACGACCCCCTCACCCAGGGGCCATGCGAGCACGCCGCCACGGCCGGCCGCCTGCTGGGGAAGATCCCCGCCTTCGAGTCGATCGCCGAGATCGTGGCCCGCCACCACGACCCGCTCGACGACGACGAACTGTTGCGACCGCCCCGCGCCGCCCAACTCCTGCAGCTTCTGTCGGCTTTCGAGACCGCCATGCACCGGCACCGGGGGGAGGCGGAAGATCTCCAGATTGGACGTGCGCACGCGACGGTCGAATCGCTCGTCAAGGCGCGCTTTTCGGAAGACCTGTTCGACGCGGTCACCGACCGGCTGCTTCCGCCGTTGCTTGGCCGCCAGGAACGCCGCGTCCCCCTCGACGAGGTCCAGGAGGGCATGGTGGTCTCCCGCCCCGTGCTGGCCGGGCAACTCTCTCTTGTCGCCAGCCGTACGCAGTTGTCGGCGCGGCAGATCGAACGGCTTTGCGCCATGGACGGCCCGCATCGCACCCGCGGCCTGTGGGTCGAGATCGACCCGGCCGTGTACGATCCAGGCACCGACTCCACCACCCTGGTCCGCGCCGAGGCAAGGCGCGCGTAGCGTCACGGCGACGACCGGCCGCAGGGCACCGCGCGCACCGAGCCGTGAAGCAACGCGGCGCCCCTCGGAAGAACACCGGGGCATCGGTACGGGAGACGGGGGGCGACCGAGGTACCTTACCCCCGCCTCGGCCGATCCACCCACCGGCTGGCCCCCGCGAGTTCAATGCGCCCGGCGCTTCGGCGCATCCGGCACGATGGAAAGACGCACCCGCCGCTCGTCGCGCAGGACCACCACCTCGTAGGTCTCGCCGGGCTGCAGCGTGGCGAAGGCGGCCATGTACGCCTCGAGATTGTCCACGCGGCGCCCGGCCAGTTCCACGATGACGTCCCCGGCCCGCAGGCCGGCCCGGTCGGCGGCCCCGCCCTTGCGCACGCCCGAAAGGCGCACCCCCTCCACCTCCGCCGCGTAGTCCGGGATCGTGCCGAGCGAGACGCGAAAGCCCCGCACGGACGCCTTCGAGCGCGCCATCGCGCGGTAGGCCAGGCGCGGCCGCGCGACGAGCGACGCCACGACGGCGTCGGCCAGCGCCACGATCCGATCGATGCCCGCCGCGTCCACCCGGTCGGCGTCGTCCGAGGGGCGGTGGTAGTCGGGGTGGTTGCCCGTGAAGAAGTGCAAAACGGGGATCTTGGCCTCGTAGAAGCTGCTGTGGTCCGATGGGCCGTAGCCGTCGGCCTTGCGCCGCAGCACGAGGTCCGTCTCGATCCCGTCGAGCAGGTCGCCCCACGCCTCGGCCGTCCCGACACCGGAGACGACGAGCCCCTTGTCGGGCCGGTACCGGCCCACCATGTCGAAGTTTAGCATGGCCGTGACGCGCCGGCGCGACGCCTCGTCGAGGGCGGCGACGAAGTGCTTCGATCCCAAGAGCCCCATCTCCTCCGCGCCGAACGCCACCACGTACAGATCGAACGGGCGCTCGGCCGGCGGCCGCGCCGCCCACCGCCGCGCGAGCTCGAGGATCGCCGCCACGCCGCTTGCGTTGTCGTCGGCGCCGTTGTGCACCTCGTGGGATCCGGGCGCGAGGCTGCCGGGGCGCCCGAGGCCGAGATGATCGTGGTGGGCGCCCACCACCACGATCGGTCGGTCCGCCGGGCCCGACCCGCGCAGCACCCCGCCGACGTTCGCGGTGGTCTTGCGCACCCGCTCGATGGGCACGGCCACCGTCGCCTTCCCCCGCGCCACCGCCCCCGGGCGCGGCACGCCGTCGCCCGACACCCCGAAGGCGCGCCGCAGCCCCTCGTTGCAGGCCGCGCCGCAGGCCACGGCGAGGATCCCCACGTCGTCGGCGCGGCCCCGGGCGAGCGCCGCCACGTCGGCCGGTTCGGCCTTCGGATCCCACCACACGAAGGCCGCCGCCCCGTGGTCGCGGGCCGCGATGGCCCGGGCCCCGATCCGCAGCGCCGCCGGATCGACGTGCGGGTCGGCCGGGTCCTCGGCCAGCGCGACGACGACCGACCCGCGCAGCACCCTGGGCCGCACCTTCGCGTAGCTGCCCGTGCCGGCCCCCTGCGGCGCGACCCCCGGCCCCACGAACACCAGTCGGCCGGCCGCCGCCATGCGCCCCGAGGCCGACACCGCCAGCGGCCCCGCCGGCAGGACGGTGTCTCCAAGGCGCAGCTCGACGGTCTCGCCCGCCCGGGCGGCCACGCCCTCGGTGACCTCGAACGGCTGCTGGTAGGCCGCACCGAACAGGGGCGAAAGCCCCGCCTCGCGCATCGCCGCCTCGATGTAGGCGCGCGCCCGGTCGTCGCCGTCGGTGCCGGGCGCCCGGCCCCGCAGGTCGTCCCGCGCCAGGAACGCCACGTGCTCGCGCACCCGCGCTGCGCCCGAAGAGACGGCCGCGGTCGCCTCCCCGGGGGCGCTGGCGGCGGGCCGCGCGGGCGGGGCCGCGGCCGGTTCGGCGGACGAGACGGCGCACCCGGCGAGCGCCAGCGCGCACCACGAACGGAGTCGTGCAGGTTTCGTCATGGTCGCAGGGTCAGCCCCGGCGGGCGGAGCGGTAGGCGTGGACGGCCGCCACGCCCGTAAGCGCCCACAGGAGGGCGGAGACGTGGACCGGGCGCAGCCAGTCGGGCGCCCGGCCCGGGGGCACGATGTCCCACAGCCCCACGCCGAGCAGGCCGCGCGCCGACCACACCGAGGCGGCCAGCAGCGCCAGCAGGAACGGCAGGAGCACGGGTCTCGGGCGGACCGGGCGGGCGGCGGTCTGCGGCGCCGGACGAAACGCCAGCTCGATGGGGTCGTCCTTCGGCATCGCGGGGATCCGCCCGGCGGTCGAGGAGGTGGGCGCCGCGACCCCGAGGGCGGGGATCGGCGCCGGGTCGGGCGCCGGGGTCGGTGCGGGCAGGTCGTCCCCGCTCAGATCGGTAAGCTGTGGCGCCATCGTGGCCTTTGCGAGGGCCGCGGCGATCGCCGCGGAGGACTCGGCCGCGGCGCCCCCCGACCCGCGCGCCGGCCGGGGTCGCAGGGCATCGAGGACCGCCTGCGCCGAGGCGAACCGCTCCTCGCGGCGCTTGGCCAGCATCCCCGCCACCACCATGCGGATCGCCTCGGGGACGTGCCCCGGCAGGGGCGGGACGGGCGTGGTCACGTGCTGGTGCAGCAGGGCGACGGGCTCTTCGGCCGAAAACGGCGGCTGGCCGGCCAGCAGCTCGTAGAAGATCACGCCGGCGGCGTAGATGTCGGCGCGGGCGTCCACGTCCTCCTTGCCGAGGGCCTGCTCCGGGCTCATGTACAGCGGCGTCCCGAACACCAGGCCGAGCTGCGTAAGCGCCGGATCCGTGACCGCACCGGAGAAGATCTTGGCGAGCCCGAAGTCCACCAGCTTGTAGGATCGGCGCCCCTCGTGGTCGGTGGTGACGAAGACGTTTTGCGGCTTGAGGTCCCGGTGCACGAGCCCTTCGCCGTGGGCGTGCGCCAGGCCGCGGAGGATCTGCACCATCGCCTCGACGGCCGCGTCCACGGGCCACGGCCGCCCGAGCGCCTTGCCCAGGTCGTGCCCTTCGAGAAACTCCATCGCCATGTACAACGTGCCGTCCTCGGTGCAGCCGAAGTCGGTCACCTGCACGCAGTTGGGATGCTTGAGGCGCGAGGCGGAGCGGGCCTCGCGCTCGAACCGCGCGGCGGCCGCGGCGTCGTCCGAAAGCCGCGGGTGCAGGAGCTTGACGGCCACCGTGCGGCGCAGCCCCAGGTGCGTGGCGCGGTAGACGTGCGCCATGCCGCCGGTTCCCACGAGCTCGTCGAGGCGGTACTTGCCGTCGAGCACGCGCCCGGTGTGATCCGTCGCGCCGGTCGGCGTCCCCCGGGGCGGCACGGTCACCGGCACCGGCTGCGGGACGCCCGCTCCTTGGTCCCGGCCCGGCGGCGGCGGTGGCTTGCTGGACACGGGGCTCATAGTGCCACGCCGGCCTCCGAAGCGTGACGGCGCGTGCCGTGGACGTGGGCGGCGACCCCGACCACGGTCGCGGCGAGTTGCAGGCCGACCTCGCCGGGGGTTGCGTGCGTCGCCAGCGCGGTCCCCACCATCCACGCGACGCCCGCGGCGGCGCCGGCGCGAGACCGCGCACCGGCGCCCTCCCCCTGCGGCATGTGGGCCCCGACCACGTGCAGGAGGCTGCCGGCCAGCGCCGCCTGCAGGTACGCCAGCATGGCGATCGCCCGTGGACCCGAAAGGGCCGTGGCGCCGAGGTACCCCACGTGGGTGAGGACGGCGCCGAGCAGGAGCAGCGCCAGCGCCCCGGTCCGCCCGGCGCGGGGGCGCGTCACCCACCAGACCGCCAGACCGATCGGCACGCGATGGACCCCCACCGCCGCGGCCATGACGGCCCGTGCGGCCCCGGCGGGCGCGGCGGCGATCGCCAGCCCTTCGAGCAGCATGTGCACGAGCAGGGCGCACAGGGCCACCAGGTTCGCGGCCGCCGTCTCGTGGTCGTGCGCCGCGGGCGGGGGCGCCGGGTCCAACCGGGACGACGACGGCGGCGACGGGTGCAGCCGGTGGTGGAACGCCGAGCCGACGTACCCGAGCGCCAGCAGGAAGATCGCCCAACCGCCGCCGATCGACACCACGTGCGGGGCGATGTGGCCGAGCACCAGGCCGAACACCACCACGGTCACGAAGGCCGCCAGCGCGGGCGCCACACGGGGCGACCGCAGCCACGGGCCGGCCAGGAGGGGCCCGGCGAACAGCGCGGCCGACGCCCACAGGTCCGGTGTCATGCGCCATGCTCCACGGCGCCTGCGAGGGTCTCGGCGCACTGCCGTACGATCCGATCCGCCACGGTCTCCGGCGCCACCTCGCCCCCGGCCACCGCCGCCTCCCAGGCCGCCGCCGCAGACGACGATCGCAGCCGCTCGACGAGCCCCGTCTCCACCAGGTGCCACATCCAGCGCACCCGCTGGGCGGCGCGGCGGGCCGGCAGACGGCCGCCCGCGCACAGGTGCCGGTGATGGGCCTCGACGGCCTCGAACAGCGCGTCGATCCCGGTGCCCTCGGTGGACGAGACCGCGAGCACCGTGACCCGCCAGCCGTCGTCGCGCCCCTCGAACAGCGAAAGGGCCGCCTCGAACTGGCGCCGGGTCCGCTCGGCCGCCTCGGCCTGCGGTCCGTCGGCGTGGGTCACCGCGGCCACGTCCACCCATTCGAGCAGGCCGCGCTTGACGCCCTGCAGCCCGTCCCCGATCCCCGGCGACAAGAGCCCCACCACCGTGTCCGTAAGCTGCGCGACGAGGGCCTCGCTCTGTCCCACGCCGACCGTCTCGACGAACACGCGGTCGTACCCCACCCCTTCGAGCAGCCGCATCACCTCGCGCGTGCGGCGGGCCACCCCGCCCAGGGCGCCGCGGCTCGGCGAGGGTCGCACGAAGGCGCGCGGGTCGGCCACCAGGCGGGTCATGCGGGTCTTGTCCCCCAGGATGCTGCCGCCGCTTCGCTCCGAGGATGGATCGACGGCCAGCACCGCCACCCGGTGCCCGGCCTCGAGGGTGCGCACCCCCAGCCGATCGATGAGCGTGCTCTTGCCCACACCGGGCGGCCCCGTCACCCCCACGCGGTGGACGTCCACCCGCGCCGGGCCGAGGGCCGAAAGCAGCGCCGCCGCCTTGGGCCGATCGTCCGCCCGCGCGCTCTCCACGAGGGAGACGGCGCGGCCGAGGGTGGCGCGGTCCCCGGCGCGCATGGCGTCGATCCACGCCTGCGGGTCGAACGTCACGCGCCGCGGTCTCCTTCGAGGACGTCGAGCACGGCCGCCGCCGCCGCCGCGAGACGGGTCCCCGGCCGGAACACCGCCGCCGCGCCGTCCGCCCGGAGCTTCGCCACGTGGTCGGGCGGGATCACCCCGCCGACGACGATGGCGATGTCCGGCCGACCCAGGTCGTCGAGGGCCCTGCGAAGCGCCGGCACCAGGGTCAGGTGCCCGGCCGCCAGCGAACTGGCCCCCACCACGTGCACGTCGTTTTCGACCGCCTGCCGCGCGGTCTCCTCGGGCGTCTGGAACAGCGGCCCGACGTCCACGTCGAAGCCCATGTCGGCGAACGCCGTGGCGATGACCTTCGCCCCGCGGTCGTGGCCGTCCTGCCCCATCTTCGCCACCAGGATCCGCGGGCGGCGGCCGTGGGCGTCCTCGAAGGCGCGGGTGCGCGCCCGGATCCGCGCCACCTCGTCGCGGCCCTTCATGGCCCGAGCATACACGCCCTCGACCACGCTCGGGGTCGCCTCGTACCGTCCGAAGACGCGCTCGAGCGCCGACGACATCTCCCCCACCGTGGCCCCGGCCCGTGCCGCCCGGACCGACGCCGCCAGCAGGTTCGCCGTCCGCTCCCGCGCCGCCCGTTCGAGCGCGTCGAGGGCCTGCGTGACTGCCGTCTCGTCCCGCGTGGCCCGCAGCGTACGCAAACGCTCGATCTGGGTGCGGCGCACCGAGGCCGTGTCGATCTCCAGCACCGGGACCTCCGGTTCGTCCTCCACGCGGAAGCGGTTGACCCCGATGACCGGCTGCTCACCCGTGTCGATGCGCGCCTGCGTCCTGGCCGCGGCCTCCTCGATCCGCCGCTTCGGCACACCGGCCTCGATGGCGCGGGTCATCCCCCCGAGCGATTCGATCTCCGCCATGTGCGCCTCGGCGCGGCACACGAGCGCCCTGACCAGGTACTCGACGAGGTACGTGCCGCCCAGCGGATCGATGGGCCGCACGACCCCCGCCTCGTGTTGCAGGAAAAGCTGCGTGTTTCGGGCGATCCGAGCTGAAAAGTCCGTCGGCAGGGCCAATGCCTCGTCGAAGGCGTTCGTGTGCAGGGACTGCGTATGCCCCCACACGGCCGCCAGGGCTTCGACGGCGGTGCGCACCACGTTGTTGTACGGATCCTGCGCCGCGAGGCTCCAGCCCGACGTCTGGCAGTGGGTCCGCAGCATGCGGGACTTGGGGTTCTTCGCGCCCATGGCCGCCATCTTCGACGCCCACAGCCGCCGCGCGGCGCGCAGCTTGGCCGCCTCCATCAGCGGATGCATCCCGATTCCGAAGAAAAAGGAGATCCGCGGCGCGAAGTCGTCCACGTCGAGCCCCGCCTCGACCCCGCAGCGCACGTATTCCAGGCCGTCGGCGATGGTGTAGGCCAGTTCCAGGTCGGCCGGCGCCCCGGCCTCTTGCATGTGGTAGCCCGACACGCTGATCGCGTTGAACTTGGGCATGTGCTCGGCCGTGTAGGCGAAGATGTCGCCGATGATCCGCATGGAGGGGCCCGGCGGGTAGATGTACGTGTTGCGGACCATGAACTCCTTGAGGATGTCGTTTTGGATCGTGCCGGAGAGCTTCTCCTGCGGCACGCCCTGCTCCTCGGCGGCGACGATGTACAGGGCGAGGATCGGCAACACCGCGCCGTTCATGGTCATGGACACGCTCATCCGGTCAAGCGGGATCCCGTCGAACAGGATGCGCATGTCGAGGATCGAGTCCACGGCGACCCCGGCCATGCCGACGTCGCCGCGCACGCGGGGATGGTCCGAGTCGTAGCCCCGGTGCGTCGGCAGGTCGAAGGCGATCGACAGCCCGCGCTGCCCCGCCGCCAGGTTGCGGCGATAGAAGGCGTTGCTCTCCTCGGCCGTCGAAAAGCCCGCGTACTGCCGGACCGTCCAGGGGCGCCCGAGATACATGGTCGGGTACGGGCCGCGGAGAAACGGCGGCGACCCCGGCACGCTACCCAGAAACGGCACGCCCTCGCGGTGGATCCTACGCGCCACCTTCGGCACGTCGATCCCCTCGGGGGTGGCGATGGCCGCCGGCACGGGATCCGCCGCGGCCTCCCGCTCGACGAACGTCTGCGCGACGAGAGTATCGGCCGGCGTGTCGAGCACCCGGCGCCAGTACGACGCCGCCTGCGCCCGCCCGCTCATGCCCGCCCCTCCTCGGCCGCGAGGGCACGCTGCGTCTCGAACGCCGCCGCGAGCCGAACGGGGGCGAGCGGCTCGATCGGGTCGCACGGCCCGAGGTCGTCCTCGACCCGCGACCGCAACGCCCGGGCCGCAGGGCCGTTCGCCGGGGCCCGCAGGCCGTCGTCGAGCGAAACGGCGTCGGCGGGCGGGGCGAGCGAGGGATCCGGATGCATGGTCACCCCGACGATGGGCCGTCTGCCGGCCTCGACCGCGGCGCGCTCGGCGGCGCGGGACGCGACCAGGATCTCGTGCAGCGCCCCGCTGCGGGCGTGGGCGAGCAGGCCGCCCGCCTCGGCCACGGCCCGCAAGCGCGCCCACCCGGCGCGCAGCAGGGCCTCGGTGCGCGCCTCGAGGGCGTACCCGCCCGCGAGCGGATCGACCAGGCGCCCGAGCCCCGTCTCCTCGCGCACGATCGTCACGGTGTTGCGGGCGAGCCGACGGCCGGTGGGGCCGGGCAAGCCGACGGCGGCGTCGAGGGCCTCGACGCCCACCGCCGACGCGCCGCCGAGCAGGCCGGCGAGGGCCGACATGGTCCCACGAAGGAGGTTCGTCCAGATGTCCGCCACACACAGGGCCCGGCGGCTCATGCGGGCCTGCAACCGGATCCGAACCGGGGCCCCGGCCCCGGGCTCGAAGACGGCGGCCAGCATCCGGCGCAGCGCCCGCACCTTCGCCACCTCGTCGAGCACGACGGTGCCCGCGCTGATGCACACGTCGAGGCGGACCGCGCGGTCGGGGGCCGCGGCGCGCGCCCCCTCCACCGTCTCGATGGCCGCCGCCACCGTGGCCGCCAGTTCGACGGCCGGCGTGGCGCCCGCCTCGGCGAAGGCGGCGCCGTCCACCCGGTAGCCGAAGCCCGCCGGATCCCCCGCGCGCTCGCGGGCCCGTTCGATGCGATGGAAGATCCGACCGGGCTCGCGCGGCACCCGGCCCGCCACGAGGCACGCGAGGACCGGGTCGGCCCACACCTCGTACCGGTCGGCCCAACCGTCCCCGAGCAGGGCGGCGGCCGCGGCCCCCGCGTGGAGGCAAAGGGGCGTGTCCGATGCGGCCGCGGGAGGCGCAGGCGGCGCCTTCGGCGGCACGAAGCCCACCGCCAGCGGTCCCCTGCCCGCCGGCGCCGGCGCCCCGGCGGCAAGGTGCGGATCGACGGCGATCCACGCCGCGTCGAGGCCCATCGGCGCGTCGGCGGCGAGCGCCTCGGCCAGGCCGGCCGCAGACGGATCGCGGTAGGAAAACGCCGTCGCAGCCCCGGCGCCGCCGGCCTCGAACCCGCGCAGGTACGGCGGGACGAACGGGTCGGGCACGGGGCGGTCGTCCGGCGGGCCGTACAGGGCGCGCACGGACAGGCCGTCGCGGTCCTCGGCGACGAAGGCTTCCTTCAGGAACTCCCGGGCGCGCGCCTCCCACGCGGCGAGGTCGGAAGATGGGGTCGAGGTCGGCACGGCGCGCGCATCATAGCGGACCGGCCGGCGCCCCCCCTACCGGCGGCGCCGCGGCGGCTCGGGGGGACGGGGCTTGGCCGCCAGGTACTGCGGCGGCCACCGCACGTCGTCGTGGCCCTGCTCGGCCGCACCGTGGAGCGTAAGGTAGGGATCGAACAGGTGCGGGCGCGCCATGGCGCACAGGTCGGCGCGCCCCGAGGCCACGATGGTGTTGACGTGGTCCCAGCCGAGGATCGCGCCGACGGTGATCGTGGGGATCCCCACCTCGTGCTTGATCCGGTCGGCGAAGGGCGTCTGGTACATGCGGCCGTACTCGGGGCGCTGCGCCGGGTCGGTCTGCCCCGACGAGACGTCCACGAAGTCCGCCCCGTGGCGGGCCAGCGCCCGCGCGATCGCCACCGCGTCCTCCTCGGTGTTGCCGCCCTCGATCCAGTCCACCGCCGAGATCCGGGCGCCGAGGGCCCGGTCCTTCGGCCACACGGCCCGCACCGCGTCGAACACCTCGAGCGGGTACCGCAACCGGCCGTCCAGGTCGCCGCCGAAGGCGTCGTCCCGCCGGTTCGTGATCGGAGACAGGAAGCTCGCCAGCAGGTAGCCGTGCGCCATGTGGATCTCGAGCACGTCGAACCCGGCGTCGAGGGCCCGCCGCGCCGCCGCCACGTACGCCTCGCGCACCGCGTCCATGTCCTCCCGGACCATCGCCTTCGGCGTGCGGCTGTAGGGCTGGTACGGCAGGGGCGAGGGCGCGAGGATCGGCCAGGCCTCGGACTCGGGCAGCGGCTCGTCCGGCCGCCCCTCCCACGGGCGCTTCGTGGCCCCCTTGCGGCCGGCGTGGCCGAGCTGGATCCCGATCTTCGCGTCGCTGTGGGCGCGCACGAAGCGGACGATGCGGGCCCAGGCCTCCACGTGCTCGTCGCGGTAGAGCCCGGCGCACCCGGGCGTGATGCGGGCGGTGGGCGAGACGGCGGTCATCTCGCACATCACGAGCCCCGCGCCGCCCACGGCGCGGCTGCCCAGGTGTACCAGGTGGAAGTCCCCCACGGTGCCGTCCTCCGCCGAGTACATGCACATGGGCGAGACCACCACGCGGTTGCGCACCCGCACCGGCCCGAGGTCGTACGGCACGAACATGGGCGGCGGCGGCGGGTCCACGTCGGCGAGCCCGGCCCGGTCGGCGAAGTCCCGATCCACCGCGGCCACGAAGTCGGGGTCACGGACTCGCAGGTTCTCGTGCGTGACCCGCTTGCTGCGGCACAAAAGGTTCATGGCGAAGCAAAGCGGCGGGTCGTCCACGTAGCGCGGCAGGTTCTCGAACCAGCGCTGGCTCGTCCGGGCCGTCTTCTGCAGCTTGGCGGCGTCCACCCAGCGCTCGTCCTCGTAGGCCGCGAGCGCCGCCTGCACGTCGTCGTGGCGCGCGAGCACGCCCACGAGGGCGATGGCATCCTCCATGGCCAGCTTCGTACCCGAGCCGATGGAAAAGTGCGCCGTGTGGGCCGCGTCCCCGATGAGCACCGTCCGGTCGCGGTACCAGGTCTCGCACTCGACCAGCCGAAAGCGCGTCCACGTCGAGCGGTTCGACAGCAGCGGGTGTCCGTCCAGGTGCTCGGCGAACATGGTCTGGAGCCGCTCGATGCTCTGCTCGACCGGCATGTCGTCGAAACCCGCGCGCTCGAAGGCTTCCTCGCTCGTCTCCACGATGAACGTGGAGGTGTCGGCGTCGAAGGGGTAGGCGTGCACCTGGAACACGCCCGTCTCGCCCGTGTGGATGAAGAACTTGAACGAGTCGAACCGCTTCGAGGTGCCGAGCCAGATGTACC
>Ga0256839_1002914_pt1 | contig 18371 bp, 17 predicted proteins | sample 354166metaG_FD_185968 | JGI IMG/M metagenome (GOLD analysis project Ga0256839, IMG submission 185968) | Hydrothermal vent microbial communities from Mid Atlantic Ridge, Atlantic Ocean - 354-166 | ecosystem: Environmental > Aquatic > Marine > Hydrothermal vents | place: Atlantic Ocean: Mid... | reverse complement strand
AAGATACTGAAAGGAAATTTGTTAGAACTGGTTGCCAAAAAGTTTTGAAAGCAAAGAAAAAACTAACTGGTCAATGCCGTTCTCTAGCAAGAATTATTATTAGAGGAAGGAGTGACCTTAAAAAATCACAGGTCAAAATTAGCACAGGCCAAACTATAGCACGTCAGCGTGAAGGTGTTTTGAAAAGAATTGCCAATAATACTTGCACCAAACCAAGCTCTGCTACTTTTAATTCAATTCAAAATAATAATAAATCATTATTCGATATTTTATTTGGTAACGATCAAAGACTCCTCACAACAGATGCTCCAAATGTCCGTATTGATTTAAATACAATTAGAACATTATGTGTGCGGGTTTCTGATGGTTATTATTGGCCAATTAGTTTTTCTACCACAAGGCAATATCTAGCCTATGATGAAAAAACCTGCTCCGATCAATCGAACGGGTTTGAGGTTGAGCTTTATTATCACAAAAATCCAGGTGAAGACGCTGATAAAATGATAAATTTGGCTGGGACTCCCTATAAATCATTACCAAATGCTTTCCTTTATCGGCGTGAATTTGTTGCAAGTGATATTTTTAAGAAAAAAACATCATCTGGCTTTTTTGAACTAGTGAAAAATGAAACCACAGGCCTTGCAAGAACAATGATAATGTTTGAGGATCAGAGCTTCCCAATGCCAATTCGCGATCCACGCCAAAAAACAAAAATTACTGTCACTGAGATAGCAAAAGCTATATTTGTGCCTCTACCTCGCGCTAGACCATATCAAGAAGGCGAAGAGCGCCCAGCCCAAATAATTGCCGCGCCAAAAACAACACAGCCAATTAAAACATTCACATCAAACGGTAAAACTATTCGGATAATCGGGCCAAACACTCTTTACGCCCTATCAGCACCAACAGACTCTTAAGTTCAGGGCCATCAGAGCGACCAGTTAAAGCTAAACGTAGCGGCATAAATAAGCTTTTCCCTTTACGTCCAGACAGGCTCTTAAGCTCTTTTGTCCACTGACCCCAAGTGTTTTGGTCCCATGGCTCGGCAGGTAAATTCTTTGCCGCCAACTCAATAAAATCTTTATCCTCATTTGCAATGATTGGTGTAATTGGGCCATTTGCAAGCTTTGCCCAATCTTTAATATCATCAAATTTAGATAGATTTTCACGTAAAGTCAGCCACAAATCTTCATTAGCCAAATCAAATTTCTCAAGGCGAGTTTTAGCCTCAGCATAAGGCATATCATGCAAAATACGTGCATTTAATGTTTCCAATTCCGCTTGGCTATAGCGAGCAGGCCCACGCGAAATAATAGAAAAATCAAACTTTTTAGCCAACTCATCAAGCGATGCAACTGGCTCAACAGGCAGGCTTGTTCCTGTAATTATTGCCATAATCGCAATAGCCATTGGCTCAAAACCTGCTTCACGCAAACTCATTAACGAGAGAGATCCAAGCCTTTTTGATAAACCCTTGCCCTGCTCATCACTCAATAAATTATGATGTGCAAAAACTGGCGCTTTACCACCCAAAGCTTCAAAAATTTCAACCTGCACACCAGAATTACTCACATGATCTTCACCACGAATAATATGAGTAATGCCAAGATCAAGATCATCAACCACAGATGGCAAAGTGTATAAATATGTGCCATCTTCACGAATTAAGACAGGGTCAGACATTGATGCTGTGTTGACCGTTTGCTCACCGCGAATAAGATCGCTAAAAACAACTGGTTTACCGTCTAACTTAAAGCGCCAATGGGGTTTACGCCCCTTAGCTTCAAACTCTTGTTTTTCCTCTTCGCTCATCAATAAAGCGGCTCTATCATAAATTGGTGGCCGCCCCATTGCTCTAGCGCGAGAGCGTTTTCTATCTAATTCATCGCCGCTTTCATAACAGGGATAAAGCCGACCCATTGCAATCAACTCATCACGCGCCGCATCATAAAGATCAAACCGCTCAGATTGCGCAACTATTTTGGCAGGCTTTACACCAAGCCAAGCTAAATCTTCTTCAATGCCCCTAGCATATTCTGGCTTTGAGCGCTCTTTATCAGTATCATCAAAGCGCAAAATAAAATCACCATCATTTGCTTTGGCATATAGCCAATTAGCTAACACGGTGCGGGCATTTCCAAGGTGAATTCTTCCTGTAGGGGAAGGGGCAAAGCGGACTTTAGTCATGTTTATATACTTTCATCACGATAACCATTAGTAATGGGATATTTTCTTCCCATTCCAAAGGCTTTTTTAGTAAGTTTCACGCCGAGAGCAGATTGTTGGCGTTTATATTCCGCCAAGTATAGCATTTTCTCAATCCGTTTGACCAGCGCCCTGTCAAAACCAAGCGCAACTATTTGCGCCACCGACATTTCTTTTTCAACCAGCGCCTCTAAGATTGCATCAAGCACAGGATAGGGGGGCAAGCTATCTTGATCTAACTGCCCTTCAGCCAATTCAGCACTTGGCGCTTTATTGATAATTGATAACGGAATTATTTCACCGCTTTTTCCATAACAATCATCTGGCTTATTTTCATTGCGCCAATTAGCCAAATGATAGACTTGCATTTTGCTGAGGTCTTTAACTGGATTAAAACCACCATTCATATCACCATAAATCGTAGCATATCCAACCGCCATTTCTGATTTGTTGCCAGTTGTTAAAAGCATTGAGCCTAACTTATTAGAAATAGCCATAAGAATTAAACCACGCATGCGAGATTGAATATTCTCCTCACTCACATCTGGCTCTAAACCCTCAAATATTGGATTTAGCTCTTGCAATGATTTTTCAACTGGCTGGTTTATTGCAATAACATCATATCTCACACCAAGATTATTGGCGCAATGTTTGGCACCTTTAAGGCTTTCATCAGAAGTATATTTATAGGGTAACATAATGCAATGCACATTTTCTGCCCCCAACGCATCAACCGCAATTGCCGCAACAATTGCAGAGTCAATTCCACCTGACAGGCCAAGCACAACTCGCTGAAAGCCATTTTTTCTTATATAATCTCGCAATCCTAAAACACAAGCTCGCCATGGCGCTTCATCAGTTGAAACAAGCGCAACATTGCGTCCCTTTTCAAAATGCCAACCATCTTTAAAGCGCTTCCAATCAGTGATGATAAAATCTTCTTTAAAAGATTCACCCTCAAATGCTAATTCACCCTTGGCATTATATCCAAAAGAAGCACCATCAAATACCAATTCGTCCTGCCCACCAACTTGGTTTAGATATAACATTGGAAGGCCAGTTTCTTTAACCCTTGAGCGCACAAGCTCACGGCGCTGATAATGTTTATTCTTCCAATAGGGTGAACCATTAGGGCAGAGTAATAATTCTGCACCCTTTTTAGCTAAAGCTTTGCAAACTGGCGTGTGCCAAATATCTTCACAAATCGGCAGACCAATTTTTACGCCCTTAATGGTTACAGGCTTTGGCAATTTACCTGCAACAAAATAGCGTTTCTCATAAAAAACATCATTATTAGGCAATTCATACTTAAAACGAACATCTTTTATTTCACCATTAGCGGCATGAATAATTGCATTATAAAGCCTATTCTTCTTTTGCCAAATTGTTGGAAGTAAAAGCGCAAAATCATAATTTCTTGTTGCCTTAGCTAGCTGCTCTGCCCCTGCAATTGCATCAGCAATAAATTGCGGCTTAAACAATAAATCATCAGGGAAATAACCAGTTAAAAACAGCTCAGAAAACATCAAAATATCGGCATTAGCTTTCTGTGCTTTTTCAAACATTTCAAGCGCCATATCAAGATTTTCTTGAATAGCGCCAACGCTTGGATTTAGCTGTGCCAATGTTATACGAAGTTTATCAATCACAAATTTTCAACTTAAAAAAGAAAAATATGTGCAAGTCATACCTTGCTAACTTAGCTTGAGCAAGTGCTCAAGTTTAGCAAAATAATAAATCTAAAGAGCTAAAACCTACCCGTAAGCTCTACCAAAGCTCCATAGCGCAAAAACTCAAGGCCAGAAACTGGTGCTATATAATTTTGTGCGTTTATAGGATTTCCAACTTCACGAGCAGTATAATTCATTGAGGCATCACCAGTAAGATAAGAAACACGACCGCCAACTCTTAAGGTAATCTCATCAGTTGCATGAAAACCTAACATCATTTCAGCTTCTGCACCATAAAGATTACCTGATAATGTCCCCTCAGACCCTTGTGTAAAATTTGTGCCCCCACTTACAAAGTCTGGCATATAAAAAGCCCCATAAACACCAGATAAATGAGCATAAGGAATTACTGCCGCTTCAATATTTAAATCTACCATATCTCCAAGTTCAGCTCGGGCAACTGCACCCAATCTTAAGGCATTTATTTCAACCATATTTTCTTTGCTATCTCCACCACCAGAATCAGTAATAAAGTTAGAACGCCCCATATTTGGATTATCAGCTGAATATTTATATCCAATAAATCCACCAAAACGAATATCATTATTTCCGAATGGCATATAACCAAAATCAGCCCCAACATAGCCAATCGAGCCAACACCCATTGTTTGAGCGCCAATAAATTCAGGCGTTTCATAAGTGCCATCAATTAAAGCAGCATAACCAACATTAGCTTTTAAATATGTGTCGGTTGAATTATCATCAATTCGAGCATGTAATTCAACAATAGAAGACTTATCTTCAGAGGAATAATCTCCACCGTTAACTGTTAATTTTGAACTGCCAATTGAATAAAAATATCTAATTCCAATTTCAAAATCTAGTGGATCACCATTATCACTCATATCCCACTCAGAGGAATATGAATCACGCAAAAAATTTGCATCATCTTGAGCGCCAAAAATATCAGCACCAAAAGAAGGACTAGTTAAAAGTGATACAACTAAAGCAGTAGTTAAAAAATAACGCGACATAATATCTCCAAAAGCAAATGCTTGATTTGGAGCTATTTATGACTTGTTAGGGTTAATGTAGTGCTAAAACTTTATAAATTTTTCTCAGCTTGAAATTTCTTTTGCAATTAAAAACGCCAATTCCAACGATTGAGAAGCATTTAAACGTGGGTCACAATGTGTATTATAACGGTTAGAAAGTCCATCTTCTGTTACCGCAGATACACCACCAACACATTCTGTTACGTCCGAACCAGTCATCTCAACATGCACACCACCTGCATAACTTCCCATTTCGCGGTGAATTTTAAAGAATGATTTAACTTCCCCCAGCACCTTATCAAATGGTCTTGTTTTATATCCTGAGGATGCTTTTATAGTATTGCCATGCATTGGATCGCACGACCAAACAACCATATGACCAGATTTTTTCACTGTTTCAATTAAACGTGGCAGGTGGTTTTCTACATTTCCATCACCAAATCTTGCAATCAATGTGATGCGTCCTGCTTCATTCTTTGGGTTTAATTTATCAAGCAATATAAGCAAATCTTCATTGCTAATGCTTGGCCCGCATTTTATTCCGATAGGGTTTTCTATGCCAGAAAAATACTCAACATGCGCTCCATCTGGCTGGCGGGTTCTATCACCAATCCACAGCATGTGACCAGAGGTTGAATAATAATCACCAGTGATAGAATCCTCACGCGTAAGCGCCTCTTCATAACCAAGTAAAAGCGCCTCATGGGAGGTGAAAAATTTTGTTTCTCTTAAGCGAGGTGTATTCTGTGGAGTAATTCCCATTGCGCGCATGAATTTTATCGCATCAGAAATTTTACCAACTACCTCTTTATAAGAAGAATAGGCATTTGAATCTTCTAAAAAATCCGCCGTCCATTCATGCGCACGCTCAAGATTAGCATAGCCACCAGTAGCAAAAGCTCTTAATAAATTTAAAGTAGCAGCAGATTGTCGATAAGCCATAAGCATACGAGCAGGATCAGGAATACGAGAAGCCTCATCAAACTCAATGCCATTGACAATATCACCACGATAAGATGGAAGCTCCACCCCATCAATAGTTTCAAAATCGGCTGAGCGAGGTTTTGCAAACTGCCCTGCAATTCGGCCAATCTTAACAACAGGCATAGATGCGCCATGCGTTAAAACCAAAGACATTTGCAAAAACACTCTAAAAAAATCACGGATATGATCTGCACCATGCTCAGCAAAACTCTCAGCGCAATCGCCGCCCTGCAGCAAAAATGCCCTGCCCCGTGCAACTTCGCCCAAACGCTTCTTTAAATCATCTGCTTCACCAGCAAAGACTAATGGAGGAAAACTCCCGAGCCGCTCCTCAGCCTCTTTTAATGCTTTTGCATCTGGGTATGTTGGAACTTGCAACAATGGTTTTTGCCGCCAGCTATTTGGTGTCCATTCACTCATATTTTACACTCAATAATCTTGCTTGGTTTAATTTTATATTTCTAATGGTAGCTTCCTAAAGCAAAATTAATATATTTCAAAGTAAATTGATTGATTTTCTAAAAAGACCTAGAATTTATCAAAATATGAAAATACAATCGACATTAACGAATCGAGTAGTCTTTGGTAACTAGGATTTAATTATGGAACATTCCCATAAACCAAGCGATATTGCCGAGCGCCTAGAAAAAGGGCCAAGTGTAAATTATCTTAGAGATTGGATTTATGGCGGCATAGATGGCGCTGTAACAACTTTTGCTATTATGGCAGGCGTTGTAGGAGCTGAGCTTTCGGCTGGTGTTGTGTTGGTGCTTGGGGTGGCGAACCTATTTGCCGATGGTTTCTCAATGGCGGCTGCAAATTATTCTGGCACAAAATCTGAGCATGATGACTTTGAGAGAATAAAAGATATTGAGTTACGCCATATTCGCACATATCCAGAAGGCGAAAAAGAAGAAGTGCGGCAAATTTACCTACGGAAAGGTTTTAAGGGCGAAGAATTAGAAGCCATGGTAGAGCTAATAACCTCACGAGAAGATATTTGGATAGATGTTATGCTATCTGAAGAATACGGGCTGAGTGAAGTTCAACGCTCCCCAATGAAAGCGGCAATAGCAACCTTTATCGCATTTTGCATTTGTGGCGCTGTGCCGCTTATTCCTTTTGTTTTTGGGCTACAATCTAGCGCTTTAATAGCTTCAATAATGGTTGGAATTGTTTTCTTAGCAATTGGGGCAGCTAAATCTCTTTGGTCAATGCAAAGATGGTGGATAAGCGCTCTAGAAACCTTCGCAATAGGAATGACAGCAGCTGGTATTGCCTATGGTATTGGGCTGGGACTAAAGGCGCTGGTGCAGGTATAATAATAATGCCAATGGCAAAAATAACTATTTCAATATCAAGCAACTCCCTTGTTAAGCAAAACACACTAATTACTATTCAGAAAATAAATATCACCGTAACGTAACGTTCGGTTCGGCAAGTGTTTGAATTTTAATTATTTTGATGTGAGGTTGGCTTTCTTCCTCATCACCATATATTATATTATTTCAACCATTCAAATATATTTAATCACGGCTTTTTATACTTAGAGAAGCATACCTAAGCACGGACGTTAGCAGTGCAATAACCAGAATATTTATAACAATTACTTTAAGAGAAAAATCCAAAAATGTTTGAGTTTACTCATTTCTCTTATTCCTGCCCTTTACTCTTTCTTCTCACTATTCTCATAAGTATAACTAGGTGCTTTGAAGGTTACAAGTTCTTCCGCCGCCGTGGGGTGAACTGCTATTGCTTTATCAAAATCAAGTTTTGATGCGCCCATTGCCATTGGAATAGCTACTAGCTGGATCATTTCACCCGCACCATGCCCCAAAATATGACAACCAAGCACTCGTCCGCCGTTTTTTCTTGTTATCAATTTAAACAGCATTTTTTCTTGTTTATCACCAAGTGTGTTCATCATTGGGCGAAAGCGTGCGATATAAATATCAATATTCTTATAGGTTTTAACAGCTTCTTCTTCGCTTAGTCCGATTGTGCCGATTTCTGGATCGGTAAAAACCGCTGTTGGAATTAGCGAATAATCGATTTTCGTTGGGTTATTATTATAGATAGTTTCAACAAATGCCGCCCCCTCACGAATTGCAACAGGGGTTAGTTGCACCCGACCTGTTACATCACCAACTGCATAGATAGATGGACACATGGTTTGCGCATAATCATCAACATCTATTGCGCCACTGCTGTTTAGCGAAATACCAGCTTTGCCAAGCCCAAGCCCCTTAACATTGGGTGTGCGCCCAGTTGCAAACATCACTGCCCCAAATTCTGCAGTCTCACCATTGCTAAAGCTTGCCGTCACCCCACCACTGGATTTTTTAAGCTCAGTAATTGTTGCCTGATAATGAAGATTAAGCCCTCTTGCTCTAAGGTCTTTTTCTAAATCTTTACGAATATCTTCATCAAAACTGCGCAACACTAAATCACGCCGATATGCCAGCGAGACCTTCACCCCAAGCCCTAAAAATATCGAAGCAAATTCAACCGCAATATACCCACCACCCTCAATTAGAATTGACTTTGGCAATGTCTTAAAATCAAGCGCTTCATTTGAAGTAATACCCAATTCTGCGCCCTCAACATTGGGCTTAAACGGCTCACCACCTGTGGCAATTAAAATACGCTTTGTCTCTAAAACTTTATCACCATTTACAAGGCGCACGCTATTTGGACCTTCAATTATGCCACGATCCTCAATCGTTTCTACATTAAACCTTTGCAGATTTGATTTATAAAGACCCTCTAGGCGGGTTATCTCTTTGTCTTTATTTGCCAGCAAGGTCTGCCAGTCAAAACTTGCCTTTATATCATAACCAAACGAGGTTGCAGTTTCAAAAAGTTCTGGAAAACGAGAAGCGTAGACAAAAAGCTTTTTGGGAACACAGCCACGAATTACGCATGTGCCGCCATATCTATATTCTTCAATTATCGCAACTTTTGCACCATAAGTTGCAGCCATTCTTGCAGCACGAACTCCACCAGAACCACCGCCAATTACTATTAAGTCATAAATACCAGACATGAGATTTCCTAAAAAATAAATTATTAAACCAATCAAGTTGCATAAAAAAAGTCCCCGCACAAGGCGGGGACAATTACAATTAGATATTATAATTTAAAAGCTAAAGATCAATCCCCTTTTCTTTCAACTTAGAGCGGACTTTTGCAAAAAACTCATTATTCAAGTTACTCTCAAAAATTCGCAAAACAGCCGCTAATTCTTTGTTTACAGCCGCATTTTCTTTAGCAAGCTTTTTACCAACATCACTTTCATAAAAAGCAACTATTTCCTGCAATTCATCTATGGTAAATCTTAATGCATAAATTCTAGCAAATTGATTAAATAAATCATCTTTTTTTGGAGCATATTCAGCAATTGTCTTTCCTATAGCCTCATTAAGTTGATCCTTTATTTCAGGATTTTTACTGATAAGGGTTTTCATAGTATTTACACCAGCCCTCAACAAAGACACCTCATAAATATTAGCTTGATCAGTAAGATCAACATATTTACGCGCTATTTCCAAATGCTCTGGCGCTAACTCTTGTGCACTTAAAGGTGCTATTGAAATAAATAAGCTAATAAAAATAGCTGAAATCATTTTCATATTTATAAATGTTTTTTTAGTTTTAATTTTAATCATCAAAATCTCTCATTTTTTTAAAATATAAATTATCCATCATATCGTTTTACACTATCATTATCAGCAATAAAAGCTACATCACACATATCAATGAATAAGCCATGTTGAACAACTCCTGGAACGTCTAATAATTTTGTTGATAAGGCTTTTGCATCAGAAATGCGGCCAAAATCAGCATCAAAAATTAAATGCCCACCATCAGTTAAAAAATCTTTCCCATTCATAGTTTTTCGCAAAGTTAAACCACCCTTTGCATCAAAATTTTTAAGAATTTCATCTAATCTATTTTTTGTAGCTCCTAAGCCAAATTTATTCACCTCAATGGGAAGTGCAAAACCACCCAAAACATCAACCATTTTTGAGCTATCAGCGATAACAATCATACGTTTTGAAGCATCAGCAACTATTTTCTCACGCAAAAGCGCCCCACCTCCGCCCTTTATCAAGGTCAATTGGCTATCAACTTCATCAGCACCATCAATAGTGATGTCTAGCTCGCCAAGCTTATCTAAACTCGATAACTTAATACCAAGAGCCAAGGCCTGATTTTGTGTTTCAATCGAAGTTGGCACACAAATACACTCAAACCCATCTGCAACCATTTCACCCAGTATATCAACAAAATATCGAGCCGTTGAGCCAGTCCCCAAACCAATTTTCTGACCGCTTTCAATCTCTTTAATTGCCTCCTGTGCTGCTTTAAATTTTGGCGAATCATTCATTACCTGCTCCTAAATAAATTATATTTATCATCACTCACGAAAAGTTGAACTTAAAAAGAGGCATTTTAGCAACAGATTAAGCATTCTTGTGCAATTTTTACGTTAGCTATCAATTCTATGACTTTTCATATTAAAAATTTCAAGATAGAAAATTAACCATGCAATGTTATTTATCCACTAATTAATATTTGCTAAAAGCATAGTCTCGCAAGAAATAACATTGCCACTGGAAATAAAAGGAATAATAGGGAATAATGAAAAATATTCAAAAATTTATAGCACTGATTTTTATCAGCATACTTTCAGTATCACTTTTTTCACCTGCAAATGCAGCAAGAATTTATAATACAGATACAAATAAATGGGAAGAGCCAAGCGAAAGACAAGCATCTAATCGCCGTGGAAGTTCAATAAAGAAAAAAATTGTACCATATGAAACAAAGCAACGGCCTGGCACAATCATTATTGAAACATCTGAGCGTCGCCTTTATTTAGTATTAGAAAATGGCAAGGCAATGAAATATGGCATTGGCGTTGGTCGCGAGGGCTTTCAATGGGCAGGCACAAACCGCATTTCTCGCAAAGCAGAATGGCCCGGCTGGACACCTCCTGCAGCTATGCGCAAACGCGTTCCTGGACTTCCAGCTTATATGCCTGGAGGTATAGAAAATCCGCTTGGCGCACGGGCGCTTTATGTTGGCAGCACTCTTTATCGCCTTCATGGCACAACAGAGCCTTGGTCAATTGGTAAAGCAGTATCATCGGGTTGCATTAGGTTAACCAACAAAGATGTTATTGATCTTTATGATCGGGTAAAAGTTGGCGCTAGGATTATCGTAAGGCGCTAACTAGCCAAAATTATTAAATTATAAAAAGGTCAGCAATTTGCTGGCCTTTTTGCTTACCATAACTTTCCATTTGCAAAAAATAAATCACCCATAACGGGCAATGTAAGAGGAATTACTCTTTTTCAATTGCAATATATTCAAGTGGCAATGCAGTTGTATACTTAATCTGCCCCATAGCAAAAGATGAACTAACATCGCTTAGCGGGATTTGCTTTATCAATTTTTTATAAAACACATCAAAAGCAGCAATATCAGGAACAACAACCCGCAATATATAATCTACATCACCACTCATGCGATAAAATTCAACCACCTCGCTAAACCCCTCAACAACATTTGAGAATTTACGCATCCAAGCATCATTATGCTCAGATGTGCGAATAGACACAAATACTGTTACCCCTGCATTTACCTTTTTAGGATTAAGCACCGCAACACGGTGCAAAATCACTCCATCTTCTTCCATTTTTTGAATACGTCGCCAACATGGCGTAGTTGAAAGGCCAATTTTTTTACCTATCTCAGCAACAGGTATGGTTGCATCTTTTTGCAAGATGCTTAAAATTTTCCGATCTATCTTATCGAGTGCCACCAGCAAAATCCTATACTTAGAATGTTTTTCTAACATTTTTCAATTATTACAAGAAAACTTGCTTTTTTATAGGCAAAAACTATCAAAAAAGCAATATTTTTCTTTAATTGCGAGGGTTATTTTTTCGCCAATCTTGCGGGTTTTCAAATTCCCCCGCCCACATACCCCTTTTATTTTTTTTAGCCTCATTCTGTTCACGCAAATAATCACCAGAGCCACGATAACTAACAGCCAGCCCTTCCAAAACTAATATTCCGCCAACATCTACATTTTCAACTGTGCATTTAGCGAGTAAACGGCCATATCTATCTTCCTCATCACTTAAACAAGTGACTTCATTACCCCTAACTAAGCTCGCCATTCTTTTATGTGATACCAGACCACACTTCCATGTGATATTATTTTTATCTTTGCAATTTTGATGAAGTTCTGGCGCATCTATTCCAAGCAAGCGGATCCTAATTCCTGCTATTTTTAAACTATCGCCATCTGAGGCATAGGCCTGACCAATAACCATATTAGATGGATCAGACTTCTCAAAATAAGAAGATATATAAGCAATAGCTCCAAACAATACCAAGACAGATAACCATCCAGTGAGTTTTTTAAATTTATTTTTTAATCGCTTATAATATATCATTTCAACCTGATCTTAACTTCATTCATGTTATCTTAGATAGTCTATTTGCCCAGTGGTAAATATTCCTAGTGTCAATTAGTATAGTATGAGTATAGTTTTGAACGATAAAAACCAAACATGGGCAAAAACTAATTTTGAAAACCAGCATAAAAAAAGCGCACAACGTGCAGCATTAGAAACTCGTCAAAAACTTGCCTCAACCTCTGGCACAAATATTTCTTACGATAAAGAATTATTCGCCGAATATATAGATACACGAAGTTCAACATTACTCATAATTCCAATAATTGTTGCAATTATCGCTGCATTTTCTTCTATCTGGATTGACTATATTTTTGTGCTTTTATTTGCCTCTATTATTATAGTTGCAAACACATTAGTTGTTTTCACCTGTTCAAAATATAAAAAAACTAACAAAAATCGTGCAAATCTTCGCCAATGGTCAAATCGAGTAATATTTTTTGAAGCTATTTATGGTTTTTCTTGGGCTAGTTTAGGTTTATTCTCTTTTTTGGGGTCTGGAGACAGCTTAACAATTATTATGTTTGCAATTTTCCTTATTGGAATTGCAACAAATGCACTTTTTACTCGCTCATTACCCAATGCAACTTTGGCCAGCACCATGCCAGCAACTATTGCTGTTAGTTTAAGTCTGATAATTACAGGCACAATGTTAAATTACACTCTCGCTATTCTTGTTTTTGGGGCTGAGATTTTCTTTTTGTTTCTAGCTCGCCAATTACATAGGTCAGAATTAGTAACATTAGAGCATAGAGCAGAAAAAGACAGTCTGATTGCTGAATTAAAAGAAGCACAAAATATGTCCGATGAGGCAAGAAGGCATGCTGAACAATCCAACATTGCTAAATCAAGCTTTCTTGCAACTATGAGCCACGAATTACGCACTCCACTAAACGCTATTATCGGTTTTTCAGAAGTATTAAAATCTGAATTACTAGGCCCACATCAAATACCGCAATATAAAGAATATGCCGCAGATATTTGTTCTTCTGGTCAACATCTTTTAACTCTTATCAATGAACTTTTAGATTTATCAAGAATTGAAGCAGGTAAATATGAATTGAGTGAATCTGCTATCAGTCTAGTTGATATTGCAAGAGATTGTCACAGAATGCTTGAAATAAAAGCTAAAAGTAAATCGATAGAATATCAGTTTTATTACGAAGAGGACTTACCTTCTCTTTGGGCTGACGAAAGAGCTGTTCGCCAAGTAATCTTAAACCTTTTATCCAACGCAATAAAATTCACCCCCCAATCTGGGAGAGTAGAAATTTCTGTTAAACTTTCAAATGATGGCGCTCAACTTATTTCAGTTAAAGACAATGGCCCTGGCATTCCAGAAGATGAAATTGCTACCGTGCTATCGTCATTTGGACAAGGTTCACTTGCTCATAAAACAGCAGAGGCTGGCGCTGGACTTGGCTTGCCAATTGTAAAAAACATCATGGAAATGCACCAAGGACGATTTGACTTATTTTCTAAATTACGTTTTGGCACAGAGACAATTGCGACCTTTCCAAGCGCACGCACCCTAAAAGGACAAGCCGCAGTAATCAAAAGACGCAATCGTTTAGAAATATATTCAGAAACTGGTTAATCTCACCCATTAGTTAGATTTTTCTGAAACCGCTGCCTCTTCAAAAGTTGCCATATTATTATGCAAATGCAGTGCTGTTTTTGCTAACACTGCTGCTAATGCTGCACCCGAGCCTTCACCAAGTCGCATACCCAAATCAAGCAGAGCTTTTTTGCCCATTTTTTCAAGCACAATATTATGAGCCGCCTCTTTTGAAGTGTGAGCAAAAATACAATGATCGAGAGCTTTTGGGTTGATTGCAAAAACCACAGCCGCCGCGCTAGTTGCAACAAACCCATCAATAATAACTGGTATCTTCTTATGTCGTGCTGCAATTATAGACCCAACCATTGCTGCAATTTCACGTCCACCAAGCCTTGCTAAAATCTCAAGCGGGTGGCGCTGCTCGCTTGCATGCAAAGCCAAACCCTTATCAACCACATCAGCTTTTCTTTTTAATCCCTCATCATCAACACCAGCACCACGGCCAACCCAATCACTACCAGTGCCGCCAAATAAAGCCGCATAAAGTGCGCTGGCAACCGTTGTGTTACCAATTCCCATTTCACCAATACATAAGAGATCAGGATTACCTGCTATCGCCTCCATGCCATAAGCAATCGTAGCTGCACAATCTTTATCGCTTAAGGCTGGCTCAAGCGTAAAATCCTTGGTTGGTATTTCAAGCGCTAATTCAAACACGCGTAGGTTTAATTCATGTAGGGCGCAAATTTGTGAAATTGCTGCCCCACCTGCAGTAAAATTTGCTACCATTTGCACTGTAACTTCAGCAGGAAAGGGTGAAACTCCTTGCGCTGTTACGCCATGATTGCCAGCAAAAATTGCTACCATCGGATTATTTAAAGTTGGCTTTTCCTTACCCTGCCAACCTGCCAAATGCCTTACAAGCCCCTCAAGTTCACCAAGCGATCCAGCTGGTTTTGTTAATTGTCCATCACGCTCGCGCACAGCTTTTATAGCATTTTCATCAATATCTGCAACAGAATGTATTAAAATATCAAATTGAGTATATTGTTCTGCAAGACTATTTGAATTAGACATAATAAGCACCATTCTAAAATTTGAAAACTGACTAGAAGCGCAGTAATTAAGGAAAATATTTTGAATGACAAACAATCTATGAGTCGCATGCCTCATGGCAATGATAATAAGCAAAAAGCTGTTAATAGAAGTTTTTTAAGCGATTTGATTATGGGCTTGCAATTTTATTCTCGCCTGCCAGTTGGTAATGGGAAACACGAGACACCCAAACTATCAAATATTGCCCCTGCCCTTGCTTTCACTAGTGTGATAATTGCTCTTATCCCTGCCCTTATAATATATATTGGTGTTAAAATTGGTATGCCAACTTTATTTGCTGCATCTTTAAGCATTGGCGCTTGGGTGCTTATCACTGGAGCAATGAGCGAAGATGCAATTGCTGATAGTGCAGACGGATTATTTGGTGGGCATAGCATTAAAAAGCGCTTGGAGATTTTCAAAGACCCACGGCACGGCACATATGGTGTAACTGCATTAGTTCTTTATCTTGGATTGCGAATTTTTGCACTTGAGGGGATTGCTGTTTCCTCCCCTTTGGCTGCGGCTTGTTTATTCATTGCGCTAACAATTCTTTCTCGCTCCTCTGCTTTATGGTTGGCTTTAACGCTCCCCCCCGCTAGAAGTGATGGTGTTTCTGCCTCTGTCGGCTCACTTACTAAAATGGCTTTTTATATAGGCATGGCCTTTGCAATTATACTTAGTTTTATTTTTAGTGCGCCATTTATTGGTATTGTTGCTTTTTTTGCCGCAATTGCAATTATAATAATAATAAATTTTAGCTGGCGCTGGCTTTGCAAGAAAAAAGTAAACGGGCAAACTGGAGATTTAATTGGTGCTTTGCAAGCTTTGCTAGAGGTTGGAATATTAAGCATATTTGTTGTTGCGGTTTAAAGGAAACATTATGTTATTCATTGGAATAGCCTTGTTAATTGCCATTGGTCTAACATTCGTTATATCAATTGATGCTGGATCACTCGTTGGCCTCACCCAAGAGCAGACAGGGCAGATAATTCCGCTACTGCTTATTTTAATTTTAGTTGCGGGTGGTGCTTTTTCTCGCCGTATAAAATTATCGCAAATGATAACCAGCATATTATTATGGGCTGGCATTTTTGCAATTGTCATTATCGGCTATAGCTATCGCAATGAAATTACTTCTCTTACTAATCGGGTTATGGGGGAATTTGCACCACAAAGCGCAAATATTTCAAATGATGGCACTAGCGTAATGTTTACTCGCTCAATTACTGGCTCTTTTAAGCTTAATGTTACGGTTAATGACGTTAAGATAAAAATGGTCTTTGATACTGGAGCAAGCGCCGTGGTTCTAAGCCATGACGATGCAAAATCCATTGGTATAGATGTTGATAATTTGCGCTATAATATAAGAGTGCAAACTGCCAATGGCATAAGTCAAGCCTCAAGCATGAGCATAAATAATATCAGAATTGGTAATATTGAGCGCTCCAATATCAAAGCCTTTATTGCAAAAGAAAATGCACTTGAAACAAGCCTATTGGGCATGAGCTTTTTACAAACCCTAAGCGGATATTCTGTTATCGGCGATAAACTAGAGTTGATGAATTAGGCACTTGTTTTCAGCATCAATTCGTTTATATTAGTATTCCCTTATATAATTTTGGAGACTGGCAAATATGAGCTATACATTTAACAAAACACTTGACCTTGATTTTGATAATGCAATTGAAACTGTTACAAAGGCCTTAGCTGAGGAAGGTTTTGGTGTTCTTACTACAATTGACGTAAAAGCCACCCTAAAGAAAAAAATCGATGTCGATTTTCGCCCCTATATGATCCTTGGTGCTTGCAACCCAAGCCTTGCCCATAAAGCATTATTGGCTGAGCCAAATATTGGCACAATGTTACCTTGTAATGTTGTGGTGCAGGTAAATGAGCATGGCAAAACAAAGGTTAGTGCTGTTGACCCTGCAGCATCAATGCAGGCAGTAGATAATCCTAAACTTGCAGAAATTGCAGGCGGTGTGCGTGATAAATTACAAAAAGTAATTGATTCACTATAGGTTAATCGCTTCAAAGGCTTTTTCAATCACCTCAACTCCCGCCCCCTCAACGCATGAATCAACCGTAAGAATACGGCGAAAAGTCTTTGCTCCGGGTTGGCCAGCGGCCAGCCCAAGCATGTGGCGGGTGATTTTATTTAAGCGCACGCCCTTTGATATTTCGCTTTGCGCATAGTCCATCATCGGCTGCATAATATCATGAATTGAGTGAATAGTTTTTTCTTCACCAAATAACTCACTATCAACATCTGCTAACAACATTGGGTTATGATAAGCGGCGCGGCCAAGCATAACACCCGAGCATTTTTTTAGATGATTTTTACATTCATCAATAATTTCAATGCCGCCATTTATAATCACAGGCAAAGGCTTTAATCTCTCAGCCAAAGCGTAAACTATTTCATAATCTAGCGGCGGCACATCGCGATTTTCTTTCGGGCTTAGCCCCTTTAACCAAGCCTTTCTAGCATGCACATAAAGTGAGCTAACTCCAGCCTCAACCACTTCATCAGCCAGTTGATTTAGCGCAATTTCTGGCTTTTGATCATCAACCCCAATACGACATTTCACGCTAATAGGTAAATCACAAGCATCAACCATTGCCCTAACAGATTGAGCAACCAGCTCAGGTGTTTTCATCAAACAAGCGCCAAAACTGCCAGATTGCACCCTATCAGACGGACAGCCAACATTGAGATTTATCTCGTCATAGCCATATTCTTGACAAAAAACTGCTGCTCGCGCCAATTCATCTGGGTCTGATCCAGCAATCTGCACAATCACTGGTTGTTCTTTTTCATTAAAGCCAAGCAAGCGATCTTTATCACCATGAATAATAGCGGCACTTGTCACCATTTCACTAAAAAGCACAGCCCGCTTACTAAGCAGGCGATGCAAATAGCGACAATGGCGATCTGTCCAATCCAGCATTGGTGCAACAGAAAATATTTTGTCTTTATTCTTCATAATATTTCAAAATAAATTTTATAGCTTTGTCTATTCTAGGCTGCTTTATCTCACTTAAGCAGCTTTGTCTCTTGCACGCTTTTTGCGACCCTTAAAAACACGTGATTTATTTGCTGACGGTTTGTTTTTTGAGGAATTATTGTCAAAAGACTTATTTCCTGATGAGTTGGTCGCCCATTTTTTGCCCCCACCGTTGCTTTTTTTCTTACGAGAGAATTTACGAAACTTACCAGCGCCACCCTTGCTTGAACCACCCTTGGCATTTGCGGTTTTTTCACAATGAAATTCATGATTTTCATTAACTGGCACATCTTGGCGAA
>Ga0256839_1002913_pt1 | contig 18390 bp, 15 predicted proteins | sample 354166metaG_FD_185968 | JGI IMG/M metagenome (GOLD analysis project Ga0256839, IMG submission 185968) | Hydrothermal vent microbial communities from Mid Atlantic Ridge, Atlantic Ocean - 354-166 | ecosystem: Environmental > Aquatic > Marine > Hydrothermal vents | place: Atlantic Ocean: Mid... | reverse complement strand
GGCGACCACGCTATATTATAGACAAAGAGATATAGCGTTGAAAAACATCATTTTACAATTTTTTACCTACAATCTTGTAGGTATTGTCAATACATTGTTTGGATTTACCATTGTATTTTTTTTAATGTTTTTTGGGCTATCACCAACAATTAGTAATTTTATTGGTTACTTTTTTGGGGCGACACTCTCCTATAACTTAAATAAAAAATATACTTTTAAAAATAAAGAAAATAGTGCGAAACAGGCTCTAAAGTTTTTTATGGTTTTAGCCATTAGCTATCTGCTTAATTTTTTTACTTTACAACTTCTACTTCATAGCATCAACCCCTATATGGCTCAACTCATCTCTGGGATTGTCTATACTCTTAGCTCATTTGTTTTGGCTAAGCTTTTTGTCTTTAAGGATTGAAATTTGAATCTCAAAAAAACAAATCAAGCCATATTTTTTATGTTGCTTCTTATTTTAGGCTTTATATACTCCTATTTTATTCATGTTGATATTTCAACTCCCATAAGAGAGGGTAGTGTGCATTCAAAATTTTCATTTATTATAACCTCAAAGATAAATCAAACCATTAATCTACATATAGCTACAAAAGATGAACTCAATAGCATAAGTTGCAACAACAATCCTAACCATTTTCAATACTACTCAAAAGGTTATGATTTTAAACAGCAAGAGGAGGTAAAGTTAAAGATTAAAAGTGGCATTAACCAGTGTCAATTAAAAACGCTTCGTTCTTCAAACTTAAAACCCATACTCAAACAAAAAATCTCTTTTGTGGACTATCTTTTTCTTTTTATCTTTTTTGTGATTCCTATTTTTCATCTACTTTTCAATGCTTTAATCTGGCTACTCAATAAAATATGGAGCAAAAATGATATTTAGTTATTTAAAAATAAAAGAGATAAATTTACCACTAATAGTACTCTTGATGGGGCTTATTATTCGTCTCTTCTATCAAGAGAAATATTCGGTTATGCTCTTTCAACACGATTGGCAGGGACACATAGAGATGATTAAATATTTAGCCGATACTTGGACTATTCCTTTGCCAAATAAGGGCTTAGAGTTTCCACAACAACCTTTGTATTATGTTGTAACAGCAGGTATCTACTCTTTTTCTACCTCTTTAGGAAGTAGTGAGAAGATGGCTTTGGAGTATATTGGCTATTTTTCATTTTTCTGTTCGGCACTATTTTTAATCTATGGCTACAAATTCATATCTCTCTTAACAACAAATAGAAGCGTTAAAACTATCTCCATGATATTTTTAGCACTCACCCCCTCTATTGTCTATATCAGTGCGAGAATCAATAATGACAGTATGGCAATGGCACTCTCTGCTATCTCGCTCTACTATATTGTTAAAAGCTATCAATCACACTTTAGCTCATCTTTTTTTATGGCTCTACTCTTTACTTCACTACTCTTTTTAACAAAAATATCTACTCTATCTATTGAGCTACTCTTCTTTGCTTTACTCCTCCTTTCCTATAAAAACAGCCTTAATCAAGAGAATACTCAACTTAAACAAAAAATATATATCTTTGGTTTAACAGGTATGTTTTTACTAACTTATACGTTATGGCGAGTCTATTTACCCTTGGATAACTCTTTTCATATGGTCAATAGTAGTGGAGCATACCCTGGTCAAATTTTACCCCCTTTAGATTTACACTACTTTGGTACTTTTAATCTTTTTGCTCTCGTTGAACAATCTTACAGTTATGTATTTGGAGAAGATAGTGTACGATACTCTTTTTTAACTTATCAGTACGGAACAATGTTATTTGGAGAGTTTGATTATACTTTTTTTATAAACAAAGCACCCTATATGAGGGAGATTATGCAAACCATTCTTCTCTTAGGAGTACTCTTTATGCTTGGATTTTTAACGTTTATTTTCCAACTATATAAAGCCTCTAGCTTTAAAAAAATACTTTTTGCTACACTGCTTATTAACTTTTTACTGATTGTAAAGTTTATGTTTGACTTTCCCTCTGTTTGTAATACCGATTTTCGTTATTTTGTTCCCTCATTTTTGCTGTTTGCGTATATGTTTGCTAAAGGAATAGACTATTTTAAGCACTTTAAAATAGTCTCAAAAATAATTAATGCCCTATTTATTTTACTTGTACTTACTGAAGTAAGTTTTTTTGTTTTACTTATAACACCTTAACCTCAAAATACCCACACTTAACAGTAGGAGTAGCCACGCTTCCTGCTCCTACTGTGCCAAAGTCTAACTTAACGGGGTTTACTCCATTGGCTGTTTCATTTTGTTTTATTAATTATCTAACACCCATATAGAGTTCAAGTGTGGTTAAGGGGTGATTAGTCCCATCACTCGCATTAAATGCTCCATCTAATGCAAATTTAACCGTGGTAACCATGCTATCTAATCCTAGAGCATCAGCTGTTGGGGTATAGTTAAATGTTGCTCCTCCATCATTTGAATAGGAGAGTGTTCCAAGACTTAAGCCACTACTTACTGCACCATCAACTAAAGCTATCGTTTTACATTGAGCAGTAGTAGCCACACAAAGGCTCATATTGGCAGGAATGCTATCTTGTAGAACCACACTATTATTATCGGTAGTTCCTAGCCCCTCATTACGCAATAAAATCTCATACTTTACAGTTGATAATGGAATTGCTTTTGGGTTTACCGCCAAATTAATAGGGTCATAAACCGTTACAGAGTTTTTTTCCAATTTTATATTAGGTAGTAATTTATTGGTATTGGTTTCTCCTAAAGAGTTAATCATATTGGCATTGTTGTTACTGTCAATCGTTGCTATATAATTAGCACAATTGGTCGCCTTTTTAGTAATATCTATTGTTGCTGTAATCTCCCAACAAACAGAGGTGTCTCCATCTGTTGCATTGGGGGTTAAAGAGATAGATGTTCCTTGGGCTGAATCAGCTAAACGGCTAATTTCACTACCATTCCAAAAAATGCTTACACCCTTTTGACTAATAGGTACTACATCGCCAGAACCAATGGTATCATAAGCAACATAGTCAAAAGGAACAGCACTAATTGCCACACCATCTACTACTGTTACATCATCATTGACAGGTTTTAAGAGTAAAATCTCATCCCCTGTATTATTGAGTATCTCTGATGAATTAGCATAAAAATGATGCACATTACCACTCACACTATCAACCCCACTTCCAATATGTAAAATAACGTAATCCCCTTGTGTTACGCTATGTTTTGGAAAACGATAATGGTGACTTGACCCATCTTGGTCAGTAAACAGATAGTTTTTTAAATCACCTGATTTTGTTACATAAAATTCTATAAACTCTTCATTGGTACTGCCATTAGTTACTTGCTGATAAAGAATTTCATTTATCTTCATTTCAGCTGAAACAATCGGGTCATTTAACATCACCCAATAGGCTACGTCCTCTCCAATATGGGTTCTTGTTGTATCTCCTGCGACCGTCTCTTCATCTATTGCTAAATCTAAACTCGTACCAAAGGGGCTAAGCCCATACAAAACAGCCCAACCACCCTGTCCACCATTCTCTGCCTCTTTTGTCACAACACCATCAGTATAGGCTTTATCTAAGCTAAATGTATAGGAAGGAGTATCCCCAACTCCTTTGATACCAGTACCATAATCAATCGCCATTGAAAAATCTTTTAACTCATAAACCCCTGCTTCAGCTACAATATAGCCCAAAGTTTCATTGGCTCTCTCTTCTGCAATCTGTCCAACATGTTTTCCCACACAGATACCATCTGCCATACCACTTTGAAAAGGTCTATTTTTACGACTATCACAATCAAATGACCAAAAGGTGGAGAATCTATTGTCATTATAGCTCATCACTTGCCCTAGCACAGCTGCTTTAGTATAACTGTTTATAATTGTACCACTTACATCTTCAGCTCTTAAAGCACTCCAATCATTAGGAGAAGACAAACCATTGGTTGAAGCAGAAACAACCTTATGTGCCTCATATTTGACAGGAACAGTATAACTTCCCTCATCAGAAATGATACAATAGACATCAGTTGTATATCCAGCATCTACATCATTTGGGCGTTGAATTTTAATATCAACCCCTATCGCACTAATATTATTGAGCCTAACCACAGCTTCATTTGAAGATTGGCTAGGCAGTACATTAGAACAAACGACAATGGCATCACTATAGGTATTGCTAAAGTTAATATGTCTCCAACCATAGCCTACTCCTGATATTTTTTGATATTCAAGATTATCAGTAATGGCCTGTGAAAACAAGAAATAAGGCATTAAAAGGAGAACTAAGACTCTTACCACGACATCAACCTCACCGTATCTTTCAGACTCTCTTGGTCAAACTTCATGTTAAATCTAAAGTAAGCCCCTTCCATTCTGTAGGTCTGCAAAGCGAAATCTCTGTCTTCAAAACCTTGCCAATTGTACCCTAAGGTAAGTACCATATTGTCAAATAAGTTATGCCCAGAGTAAAGCCCAAAACCATAGTCCATATTGTTCGCACTTTGGGCGTAAAGTAGTGAGCCTTGAACTCCAAGTTCCCACGTCGGCGTAATATCATAATGGGTATCAACGCCAAAAAGTTGGGTTACCCCTTTTTTTTCAAAGGCATCAATGCTATCGACCACATATTTGAAGCCATGTTGTAAGGCTATCTCACTTTTAGCTGTTGGCTGAAGATTGACATTTAGGTTATTGACCATTTTATCAGTTAGAAAACTACCTGTTTCATCGTTGAGTTCAGAGCGAATAAAGTCTAACTTCTCTAACACAATCATCCCATCTTCCTCTGGTCTATAAGCCATAGAGAGACGCATCTTGGCATCGGAACGTTTTTGCGCAGTGTTATTATCTTTATTGAATGAACCACTCAATGCTAAGGCTAAATCATCTGAAGTTTGTGTATAGATGGCTGTTGAGAGATTTAACTTCTCTTCGCCCTCTGCCTTTCGTAACTCACTATTAAACATTGCACTATAGGCATCACTGTTGTAACTTCCCCCCAAACGATAGGCTAAGAATGATTTGTTAGCAAGTGATGCACTAAGATTATTCTCCTTTGAGCTATTAATGGTAGCCCCTTGCTCTAAGCCTAAATTGACAGAAAACTTTTCACTTACTTGAAATGTCTGTACTCCACCTATGGTGTTGTAGAGATTTTGTTGGTCATTACTAAACTCTGAAAGTGTGGTGTTCTCAACTGTCATTCCTGACCAAGGTCGCACCCTTACCCCTGCTCTTCCTTGCTCTAAAGCACTGCTCCACTCATACGAAGAGAAGAAATCCATAGAGGCTGTTAAAGCATAATCCAACCCTACTGTTGTTCTTGTAGGGAAAAGTTCACTCTCATTGTCCGAAATGGTCTGTTCTCGTAAAAGAGAGAGTCTCAATCGTTGGTCAAAAAGAGCGTATGAGCCACCAAAAAGAAGTTGTTGAGCCATTGCCTCTTCACTACTTACTTTGGCATAACGATACCCTGCAAAAGCTGACCAGTTTAGGTTGTCAAACTCACTTCTAAGTTCCATAACATCGCTGTCTACTTTGGTAGCCAAATCAGAATCACGGTAGATAGAGGCTCTGTTTCTATGACGACCACTCGACTGACTAGAGATGTCCAACCCAACTTTTCGTGTGCCACCCAAAGAGGCGTTGAGCTGACCTAAACCAAACGACGACTCCTGCTCACGATAATAAGCACGACTATAAACCCCATGGGAGATATGCTCTATCTCCATCAATTTAGCTTCACCCTCTGTTAAGGTCGCCTCTTGGCTTGTTTTTGTTTTGGCATATTCAGCTTTAATCCGTGTGGTATCACCTAGCTTGAGTGTTGTATCAACCCCCATAAGTTTAGAGAGTTTTTTACCTGAATCTTCAGAGATATAGGTCGCTCCCACTTCTACTTTTTCATCTAAAGCTTTAACTGCTGCACGACCCCCATAGGTGTAGTGGTCTGAACCAACATCACCTTTTACTTCATAGTCCACCACAATAAACCGTGGGTTAAACTGCTCATCATTACTGTAAACAGGCTCTTTAAAATAGATGCGACCCAAGGCATAGTCAATCTCATAATCTCTAAAGCGTTGTAGGCTTCTTGTAGAGAGTATCTTCTCGCTACGGTATCGGTCTCGTACCTCTATGATGACTTTTTCAGAAAAACGTACCATATTTTGAGATTTTAAATAGTAATAACCTGATGTTCCATCTCCACGTATTTCATCTTTTATAAAAAGCTGTTCGGTATTGGTCGCAAAAACTTTTGCATCAAGATACTCACCATGATACTCCGACTTCAGCCCTGTAAAACGGCGTGAATAAGCAGAGAGTTGCGTGTAAGACAAATCGGTACTAAAATCTCCAAATAAAATGTTAAACTGCTCTTTTTCAAGCTTCACATAAAGCTTCTTCCGTGACGCAGCCTCTTGATTTTGAATGGAGTTGTCATTGTAGAGCGTATAGTAAGCATTGGGGTCAATCTCATCAAAAAACTCCTGCTTGGCGGTATCTTTTCCTGTATCATACGCCATAGAGAGTAGCCAATCACCTTTAATTCTACCCTTAGCAAAAAATGAAACACGCCCCTCGGTAATCACTTTGTCGCTAGATTTAATCTCGGCTAATGACTCCTCATTTCCTTTAAGCGTGTTGTACCCTACTGTACCCTCTGCAAAACCGACCATAATCCATTCACGAAGTGCTGGTTTAAGCCATGCACGAATGACCTCATCTCGACCCTCTAAGTCAAAATGCAAACTCACTTGACCCGACTCTGTTGTGGGTTGAAGTTTAATATAAGCAATTCCATCAGAGTGAATGGTATAGCGACTGCTTTGTGCTGTACTGCTTAAAGGATTGTTCTGTATCTGGTCTAATAAGTTTTGCGAAGCATAAGGAGCTTCAACCGAAAAGACCCCTGTCATACCAGAGCGTAAAGGTTTTCCCAAGTCATCTAAAAATCGCACGGCAATCACTGGTGAATTTTTTCCATCGGCAATGGTTTTAGAGTTCTCTTTAACATACTGCACTTGAACAGGAACAGAAGAGACCTGTACTTCTCGTGTTAAGCTCTCTAGTAACTCCCCGTTTTTAGAGAAATATTCTACTTTAATAGTATTGGCTCTATCAAGTAAATCAACCCCTTTGTAAAGGTCAATCACATTCTTTGAACGTTGAGAAGCGACATTACCATTGTAGTTAAGTTCAGAGACTTTATCACCATTGAGCCACAGCACTACTTTTTCAGATTTTGGATGCTTAATGGCAATCTGCGTACTTGGAATTTCAGGAACATACCCTTCTAGTGGCCATAAAATGGCTCTTTTTGCCCCACTGTTTAAATCTTTTTCACCATAACTTGGCATGGTCGCTACTTCTGTTGGCATCGCCATTTCATTGGACTCTTGAGTAGTTTGAATTTTCTCACCATTCTCTTTAAGACAGAAATTCACTCGTTTTAAAGCACCTTGTCCTACATTGACCAATTCAGAGAAGTTCTTACCTGCTTTTCGTGTTGTCTGCGCACAACTTCCCATTGCATAACCTTGGGGGAGTAAGGCTTTGTCTACTTGAACAATATGTCGCCCTGCATTAACGTTAGAGAAGTGATACTTTCCATTCACATCACTCACCACATACATCCCATTTTCAAGATAGAGCCGTACCCCTGCAATCCCCTTAGTCACATTATCTTCATGAGAAATTTTTCCAATAATAATCCCTTTGCTTCGCATCAACTCTTCATTAATAAGGGTGGTCGCATCAGCAACGTTTGATTTAAACACGGTACTTTTAGTCACCCATGCTTGGTTAATGATTTTTGCATTGCGTACCCCTGCTGTCACCGAAGCGATGAAAGTCACTTCTACTTGTCCATTTGCTTCTACCGTTGGGAGACGAAATTGTATTTTTTTCCCATCTTCAGAGCGTAAAGCCTCAACATGCGTACCCTCATATTGTGCTGTTCCCTCCTCATACTTTAGCCCAAAAGGTAAAGCATCGCTTATCAAAAAATCTCTAATGGCTTTCTCTTCATCATTATGGACTGTCAAGGTATATTTTAAGAGTTCTCCCACCGATGCCTCTGTTTTATTGACCTGCTTTTCTATCCATACTTTAAAATCTACCTGCTCTACAATAATCGCAGAGTCACTTTTAATAATCTCTACATTATCATCATAATGCACCATAATATTCTCATTGAGCCGAACATAGAGTTGGTTATCATAATGCTCTTGGGTCTCATGAGAGAGGGGAATGTACGCCACAAAAACACCTGAATTTGGCGTGGTCTCAATGAGTTGTAATCGTTCAATATCGCCACTCTCACTTGTTACATTAACATCTATAACATTACGTACATCACGGTCAACATTTTGGTCAGGGTCAATCACACTAATAAAAACGGTGTCTTCTTGTCGGTAAAAATCTGTCTCTTCAAGATTAACCGCACTTCCATCGCCTACAACCGTTCCATCTTGAAGTGTCGAGCTTGTGGTCTCATGCCATACCCCATTCTCATCTTGATAAGCAGTTGTTCCTAGTACAGCTGTCTGTGTTCCTGATTGCGTAGAGTATAAAAAATCAACTTTTGCTTCTGTTGCTTCAATGGTATGTTCTACACTATTTGAAACCACCTCTTTAGGGGCTAAATGGTAACGGTAACTTACCGATGCTTGATTAACAATGGTATCACCCACTTCAAGTCCTTGTAAAAAAGAAGAAAAAAGAAACAGTAAAATGTTAATTTTAAATAAAGATATAATATATTGTATGTTTTTTTGCATATTTTTTCCTTTCATCTTTCATCTTTTTTAGCATTTTCTTCTCAATGTTCCATCTTAAAATGATGGAACATAAAATAGTTAATTTAATTTTTATATTAAATAATATCTACTTCAAAAGAGACACAGTTGTGTTTGGCTTTGGTAATGGTTAAGCCTGAAACAGTCAATGTTGAGCCCGTTCCATCATTAGTTGCAGCCGTACCACCTGAATAGACTACCCCATTGCTACAACTACACGCTGTCTGACCATCATCTTGCTTAAGATTGGTAATGGTTGACGCATCCAGTGTTGCAGGTAATACATCCGTAATGCTTACATCTATTGCATCGGTTGACGTTCCCACATTGTTAATGTCAAGAATATACAATATCTTAGCCCCTGGAAGACGCTTAGCATTAGCACTTATACCATTAACGCTATCTGAAATTACACATGAGTCTTTAGCCAAACTTAAATTGGGAGCAGCAACCATATATCCACCCCACGCCAAATACTTACCATTCTCTTTAACATCACCTGTTATGGCATCTGCTGATTCAGCAAGTACCGTATCTACGACTCCTGCCGTATCAGCTCCTGCTGTTGCCGTCTCCACCGAGCCACCTGCTGTAACAGCAACTGCTTCTAATTGAATGTTCATCACATCTCCATCCACTCTAGCAATGTTAATGTCTGTCTTAATACGAATACTCACCGTTGCATCAGGAGCAATTTCAAGGCTTGTTAATGCTGTCCATGTCGTTCCATCAGTACTCGATTCAACTGTTAATACTTCTGTATCTTGTGTATCAGCGTCACCATAAACTGTCTCTCCACCTGTGAGTTGTGTTGCTGTAAAACTAAACTTTTGAGCAAGGTTTCCCTCGTTTGTTATTGACCAAGTGGTTATTTTCCCTGTCTCTCCTGGAACAACAGTAATTTTTGCAGCATCATTATTTGTCAAAACAAAGTCAATCTTTTTATCGACCACAAAGGTGTCTGTATTGGAAGTCACATCTGTTTGAGCAACTCCTCCAACCGTAAAGCTTAATGTCGCGGTGTTGCTTACATCTGTTCCAGCAGTTGTACCTGCTGCATTGACTGCCATGCTTGAAAGTGCCATAATGGCGACCATACTTAAAATTTTATTCATAATTTTTCCTTTGTTAATATTGTTTTATCTATTAATGTTATTTTAATCGAGCTTGATACTCAACGGCACTTTGACTATTTGCCCCTAAGCTCTCTACTTGCCACATAATGTCGGTGTACTCTGAAGCTTTTGCCAAATGACGTGCTTCACCCTCTCCCACAAAAAGTTCAGAGGCTTGCATAAATGTTGCTCCACCATCTACTGAGTAAGCAACCTTACAACTGCTTTGACACTTTGCTGAATTGGCAACATACTCCATATTTTTAGGAATGGGGTTTTTTACCACCAACTTTGTTGCTGTTTGCATACCACTATTTTGTAGTGTGTTAAGATACTTTACCACCGTATCAGGCACAATCTTTTCAGCTTTAACCCACGTTTTACGAGCCTCTCCACTTGGCGTACTTTTACTTATCTCTTGAAGAGAAGTTGAACTAATCGTCACCTCTGCTTGTGCCATAGTCACTACGGCAAAAAGTAATGATGATGCTGTTAAAAACATTTTATTCATTATTTATCCTTAATATTAAATTGTTGAATCACCGTAGGGTGTCAAGTCGTCATAACAACTTATGACCACTTGACACCCTCTCAGATGATAAATAGCTATTGCCTACAAAACCTTTACATCAAATGTCACACGATGCACAATCTCTTCACTCTCTTCTTTTTGGCTAATCGTATCAATGGCAACAAAAATACCTTTACCATCAAAACGACCCGCTTTTTCTCCATCTAAACGTAAAGAATTTTCTACATAAACCGTCCCTTTAGGAATCATATCTTGCACAATGACATCATCAACGCTACCTATGCCGATGGCTTTTACCCCTATCTCATAATGTATGGTTGTTCTTTTATAGAGTTTATCACTAGAGAGAGTGGCACTCTTTTCAAGCTCCAAAACAAGACTTGGCACTTCATAGGTACAAAGAGCAGACTTTGCTTCTTCAGGTGTTGCAGCTACCACATAAAAGTTCTCTAACTTTTTAGATTCACCATAAAGCAAATCACCTTGAGTTAAGGAATTAGATTTTATGCCATTTAAAGAGAGTTTCTCTGCATCTTTAGGAATATCTGCTACTAAAAAAAGATTGATTTTTTCATCTGCATTAAGTGTCAACTCATTCACTAATGTATCTTCACTTATAGAGAAGATACCATCTCCATTATCTGCATAAATTTTTGGATTAAGCACAGAAAAGTTTTGGGGTGAGCCTGTCACATGACTAAAGCTATAACGCTCTGCCCCATTACCATTGTTTAAAAGTAAGAACTGCATCACCTTGCCACTATCTTCTGGTTCAATAACCACAGGACCACTCTCTTGACACACCATGTTACTGTCTAACTTTTGGTCAACAATGTCAATGAGTTCATTACTTTTTGTCTCCATCGCTACTGACTCTAAGGTATAGTTCAAATAAGCAATGTTTTTAATCTCTGTACCTGCACTAATGCCTACTGAAAATAGATTTTGAATTATGAGTAAAAAAAGTATAATGTATCTATTCATTCTTAAAACCTTAATTTTATATTAAATATATTTTTTAGTATATATTTAAATATTAACATAAGTTTATAAAATTAAGGTGAATAAAATGTGTAAAAAGAGATATATATTAAAAAAATATTAATATTTTATTATAAATATTTTTTATTAAGTTATAAAAAAGATAAAAAAGTTATTTTTAGTTATTATTTATGATTTTTTGTCACTTTTTTTGGCCAATAGCTTTAAAAGTAAGGTAGTTAACACAAATGTTGTCGGAGAGCCAACATCGAGTGCCTTAACGGTGTTGGAAAAGAGTTCAAGTGTCTCTTGGTCTAAATTGTATCGTTTAGATTTTATGGCTGCCAATGAGATTTGTTCGACCAAAGGTTTGCACTCCCTAGAAGATATTCGGGAATGCTCTTGTATAAACACATAGACCTTAGAGAGGGTTAAACCCTCTAAATCTAAAGAGAATTCGGTTCCCACTTTATCATGCAAAAGCAAAACAGGCATCCGTGACTGAATGGTATCTAAAAGTGCTGATTTAGATTCTGTAATAATAATAAAAGCTTTATTTCTAGGAGGTTCTTCTAAAATTTTCAGCAGTTTACTTTGAGAAAGTTCTGAAAACTTAGGTGCTATTAAGATAATATAATTTAAATTATCAGAAGCAATATAGGCTTTCTCTATTGCCAACTTCGCATCTTCTAAAAGAAACTCTTTGGGCTTACCTTTGTCATCTACACTGCGAATAATACTAAAAAGCTCTGTGCCTCTTTGGGCTTCTAATGAACTTAACACCTCTTCGGCTTGATGTGTAATAATAATCCCCGAAGCCAACTTCATAGATTAATCCAAACTAATCTCACCAAAGAGTGCTGCATCTATGGTTTTGTTAAAAAGTTTAAAGAGCTGTATCATCTTAATATCCAATGATGAACCTGCATTTCTAAGATAAAAAGAGTTTGGTACATCCCCATCAATAATCCACAAAAGATTTTCATCATTTCTAAAGGCAAATTTAGAGTAAGAACTCTCTGCTGAACCAATATACCAAATAAAATACCCATTCGGATAAGAGATTTCTAACATATCCTCCAAGAGTTCTAACTCTTGTGTATTTTTCATGTTTTGTAAATTTGGGAACATCGACTTTAGCGTATATATTGGTAAAAAAGGGCGTTCATTTTGTAAATTATTGATTTTAGAAGCGACATATTTGGCATACCATGCACGTTTATCATCGGTCAAAAGTAGAATTGTTTTACCCTCTACAATTTTATTGACCGCACTCTGAACCACAGGAACCCAGTCGTAACGGCACTCTTCCATCCAGGAGAAAGAGGAGTCCTCTTCTCGAATGGTATCAAGTGTCCAAGTTAAAATTGGTGTCATCTAGCTACTTGTCTAAGTTGTAAGCAGCATGAAGTGTACGTACTGCTAATTCTGCATATTTTTCAGAGACAATTACTGAAACTTTTATCTCTGAAGTTGAAATCATCTCTATGTTAATATTCTCTTTGGCTAAGGCACAAAAAGCAGTAGCCGCAACCCCTGTGTGCGACTTCATTCCCACACCAACAACAGAGACTTTACAAACAGAATCATCAAAATCCATGCTACCTATATCATGGTCAAAAGCTTCCATAACGCCTCTGGCATTTTTAATCTCTGAAGAGGGAACAGTAAACCCTAAATTTGTTGCACCATGCGTTGAAGCATTTTGAATAATCATGTCCACATTGACATTCTCTTCTGAGAGTTTTGAAAAAATCTCTGCGGCAATGCCTGGTTTGTCTGAAACCTCTCTAAGGCTTACACGTGCTTGATTTCTATCTACTGCGATACCACTGACTAAAACTGCTTCCATCTCTTCTGTCTCCTCTGCAATAACCGTTCCCTCTGCGTCTGAGAAAGAACTTTTTGCTATGATTTTTACTTTTAATTTTTTCGCCAACTCTACCGAACGATTTTGTAACACTTTTGCCCCAAGTGAAGCCAACTCTAACATCTCATCATACGAGATGAAGTCCATCTTTTTTGCTTTTGGCTCAATGCGTGGGTCGGTGGTATAAATACCATCCACATCCGAATATATCTCACAAGCATCTGCTTTTAATGCCCCTGCTATTGCCACGGCTGAAAGGTCTGAACCTCCACGTCCAAGCGTGGTGACTGAACCATCACTATTAATCCCTTGAAAACCAGAGACAATGACTATTTTACCTGCATCTATCTCTGTTTGCATCGCCGTGGGGTCAATGGCTTCTATTCGTGCATAAGTATGCGAATCATCAGTTAAGATTCCTGCTTGTCTTCCTGTCATGGCAATGGCAGGTAAACCTTTCTCTTGTAAAGCAATTGCCAAGAGTGCAGCGGTCACACGTTCTCCTGAACTTAACAGCATATCCATCTCACGTTTAGAGGGATTTTCCGAAAAATGTTTGGCGAAATCAGTTAGCTTATTGGTCTCCCCACTCATCGCAGAGACCACGACTACAATGTCATCTCCAGCCTCTTTTGCTTTTGCTACACGTGTGGCAACATTGCCAATACGCTCCAAATCTCCAACACTCGTTCCCCCATATTTATGCACTATTAACATTGATTATATGCCCTTCCCTTACAAAATGTTCTATGACACGTCTGTAAACATGCCGTTTAAAATAAGTCGCCTTTCGTAGCAACTGCTTATACTCTACATAGTGGTACTCTTCAAATTCTGGTTCATGGAAATGCTCAAGGTCTATCTTAGAGTTAGAACGTAATTTAACTAAAAAATACTTTTGTGTCTGTCCATCAAAAGGATAAATTTTATGCGACCGTCCACCTTTGGGAAAGTCATAAGAGATCCAATGGGGATACTCTGCAATAATATCCACCGAACAACACCCAATCTCTTCTTCTAACTCACGCATTAAAGCTTCTCTAGGACTTTCACCCTCTTCTATTCCCCCTTGGGGAAATTGCCATGTGTTCCGAATATCGGAACGTTTACCTAAAAAAAATTCACATTTCTGTGGATAATCTGAAGAGAGTATAACAGCTGCGACATTTGGGCGATATCGCTTTTTTGTCTGCATCTTATTACTCATCTTTCATCATTATTTCGCTAAAATTTTATCAAAATACTCATTAATGATTGGTGAAAAATTGCTTCTATACATCCACATCCCCTACTGTGACTCCAAATGTCATTACTGCTCTTTTAACTCTTACGTGGATAAGTTTGACACCCGTAAAGCTTACATGATTTCGCTTAAAAAACAGTTCAAATATGAGCTAGAACGTTTTAATGTTCAAGCAAAACAGATAGAGACAGTTTTTATTGGTGGAGGAACACCTTCAACCGTTGATCCCACACTTTATGAACCCATTTTTAACATTTTGAAGCCCCTACTCAAAGAAAATGCTGAAATCACCTCCGAAGCTAATCCTAACTCTGCCACCAAAGCGTGGCTACAGGGTATGTATGACTTAGGGGTTAACAGAATCTCATTTGGGGTACAAAGTTTTAATGAACAAAAATTAAAAGCCTTAAACAGAGCCCACTCTCCCCAACAAGCCATAACAGCTGTCAAAACGGCACATAAAATAGGCTTTAAAAACCTTTCACTTGACCTCATCTACAACTATGAGGGAGATACCAAAGCACTACTTAGCCATGATATTTCTGAAGCCTTTAAACTTCCTATTAATCACATTTCAGCCTATGAACTTACCATTGAGAGTGGCACTAAATTTGCCTCTACCCCACAAGTACGTCAAGAGGATGATGAATTGGCTTTTTTTGTGGCAAAGGAAATTACAAAAAGAGGTTTTAAACACTATGAAATCTCTAATTTTGGAACATATCAAAGTGAACACAACAAAGGCTACTGGCACTTAAAGCCCTACATGGGCATAGGGGCTGGAGCAGTTGGATTTAAAAGCAATGTGCGTTACTACCCTAGAACAGACATTGACCTTTACATCAAAGAACCACTCACTATTGACGAAGAAGAGTTAAGCCAAGAAGAGCTATTAACAGAGCAACTATTTTTAGGATTACGTTCAAATATTGGTGTTGATGAACATATTTTAAATAAAGCAATGAAGAAACGTGCTGATTTTTTAGTAGAAAAAGAGAAGCTTTTAAAAGAGAATACTACTTACAAGAACAACAACTATTTTATAGCTGATGAACTTGTTTTATATATTTTAGATTAAGACAGACTTATCTACTTACAAACCTGACGGTAAATCTCGACAAGCACCTTGACGTTGAGCAATACACGTTCGATGTGCCTCAACTGGTCCTTTGAATGTGTTTTTTACCATACAAATATCATACTTAACTTTACATTTAACAGCTACATGAGGAGGAACAGGTTTTGAACAAGAAGTAGCCATAAGTGCTAAAGAGCTTAAAAGTAATAGTTTTAAAGAAATTTTCATTAAGAGTCCTAATTTATTAAATTGAAATAGAAGTATATAATAAAATCGTGAACTTATTGTACTCTTACCCTTTTGTAGATAAAATACAATAATAACAAATAAAAGGGGTTCATCTATGTTTGGACTTGGATTTACAGAGATACTGTTTATTGCCGTGGTTGCAATAATATTTTTAGGACCAGATAAACTGCCTGGTGCCATGGTGGACATTGCAAAATTTATTAAAAAAATTAAAGAGGGTGTGAGCGATGCAAAAGAAGCATTAAACGAAGAAGTCAATTTAGATGAACTGAAACGTGAAGCTCTTAATTACAAAGAGCAATTGGACAAAGCAACCGAAGAGCTACAAGGGTTTAAAAACTTAAATCCCATTAATGAGCTTAAAGAGAGTGTCAATTTAAATCCAATTAAAGAGGATTTTGAAACATCTACACCAGCAAAAGCTCATGCCAATCCTGTAGAAAAGAAGCAAGAAGAAGCAATTACTTTTAAAAAGAAAAAAGTAACAAACGCTACTTTAAAAGAGGAAAAAGAAGCACACAAAGCCCTTAAAAAAGAAGCTAAAAAACAATCACAAGAGAATGGAGAAGGCTAATGTTTGCTGAAATTAAACCGCACTTAGTTGCCCTACGTAAAGCACTTAGCCTCTCGGTTGCCTCTATCTTAGTGGCGTTCATAGTTGCTTTTATTTTCCACAATCCCATTTTAACATGGATTACTGCCCCATTAAATGATGCACTAAGTGAAGTGGGTCGTATTGTCAATACCCAAGAGAAAGCGACATGGCACTTAGAGCCTGTAGAGCTAAACACGACACAGAATAATACCACAACGCCTAAAGTCAAAGTTTCTCAACCCCAATCAGCCCAAGAGTCTGCTGCCTTAAAACTTGAACTTGCCTTAGATAAAGCCTCAAAAGTTGCTCAAAAAGAGTTGGCAACTTTTCTAATAGAAGCCACACAAGCTGCCAAAGCCTTAAAAGAGAGTTTACAGCAACTCAATAACAATATTGACAAAAGTTCTTTTGATGGTCAAATTACCACACACCAAGTAGGAGGAGCATTTTTTGTTGCCTTAAAAGTCTCCTTTTTTGCAGGTCTTTTAGGAGCATTGCCTTTTGTACTCTACCAAATTTGGCTCTTTATAGCCCCTGGACTTTACGACAATGAAAAAAAGATGATACTCCCTTTTGTATTGGGTGGTTCATTCATGTTCATGGTAGGAATTCTCTTTGCCTACTATGTTGTCACCCCGTTTGGTTTCCAGTTTCTCATTACCTTTGGCTCTTTCCTCTATACCCCTCTGATTAACATTGAGGATTATGTAGGTTTTTTCACCAAAATTTTGATGGGCTTTGGTATTGCTTTTGAACTCCCTGTCATTGCTTACTTCTTAGCTGTATTGGGCTTAGTTACCGATAAAACATTAAAAGATTTTTTTAAATATGCTGTTATTATTATCTTTGTTTTAGCTGCACTCTTAACCCCACCAGATGTTTTAACCCAACTACTCATGGCTGTTCCACTCATCTTACTCTATGGTCTCTCTATCTTAATTGTTAAATATGTGAACCCTTATGTTGATGAGGATGAAGAAGAAACAGATGAAGAGCAAGAGCTTTTAGAAAATAAAAAATAGCATGAACAAAGAACTTTTAACCTCCAGCTATGACTATGAGCTTCCTGCTCATCTCATAGCCCAAACCCCCGTGCAACCTCGTGACCATGCCAAGCTTTTGGTCTATGATAGAGTGAGCAATACCACGACACATACTACTTTCAAGCATCTCTTAGAGTTTTTACCCTCTGAATGTGATGTTTTTTTAAATGACACAAAAGTAATCAAAGCCCGAATATTTGGCAAAAAATCCACAGATGAACATGGGCAAGGCGGAGGAAAAGTTGAACTTCTTTTTAACAAACCTCTCAATGCACATGAGTATCTAGTCATGATACGTGGAAAAGTACAAATAGATATGCAACTCTTTTTTGAAGATGATTTAGTCGCAACAGTAATAGGATTCAATGGAGATGGCTCACGAATTGTTACTTTCACACATAAAGGTAAACCGATACGTTTTGAAACATTAGTACAAGTTTTAGATGAGATAGGACACATTCCCCTACCCCCATACATGCAACGACAAGACAATGAGCAAGATGAAACCGACTACCAAACCCTCTTTGCTAAAAATGCAGGAGCAGTCGCTGCCCCTACTGCCTCGTTGCACTTTACCCCTGAACTCTTTGAAGCTTTAGAAGCAAAACATAAAACCCATAAAATAACGCTTCATGTAGGTGCAGGAACCTTTAAACCTGTGGAGGTAGAAGAGATTTTAGACCACCCCATGCATTCAGAATTTTTTGACATCCCCAAAGAGAGTGCTAAAGTTTTAGATACTAATAGAGCCATTTTAGCCATTGGGACAACGGTTACAAGAACAGTGGAATATTATGCGAGAACCCAAAAAATCTCTGGAGAGTGTGACCTATTTCTAAATCCTTCTAACAAACCTCAACGCGTTAATCACCTT
>Ga0256839_1002912_pt1 | contig 18396 bp, 25 predicted proteins | sample 354166metaG_FD_185968 | JGI IMG/M metagenome (GOLD analysis project Ga0256839, IMG submission 185968) | Hydrothermal vent microbial communities from Mid Atlantic Ridge, Atlantic Ocean - 354-166 | ecosystem: Environmental > Aquatic > Marine > Hydrothermal vents | place: Atlantic Ocean: Mid... | reverse complement strand
CCCCCCATCCACCATAGTCTATGTTGGAGACCCAGCCATACAGCTCTATCTTGACTTCCTGTCTCCCTAGGTCGACCCAGAAGTCATAACCACTAAGACCTTGGGCATCACTATACACGTAGGCATGTAGTACGCCATTGGTGATCTCCCAGTATCTTGTTCCACTATTGGTGTGTTCGTAGACGTTAAATCTCGTGTAGTTGGTATCGTAGTTGAAGTCCTCGAAGAAGATAAATACTTTATCCCATCTATGGTACTTATCGTAGAATGGGTTTGTTCCATTCACCGTATACATATATATTGTTGTGGTGGAGTTGGCTAGGAGAGTAACATTCACATACGCTATATCACGGAAATAGTAGTAGTAGAGAGGGTTCCCACCTGAATCCACAAAGTATATCTGAGATCCATCCAATATACTGTATGCAGACAGATCTATTGCAACTGTGTACCAGCCACTATAGCCAGCTGTATCAGTTATGTTGATCACAAGCTTGTATGGCATAGTAGCTGATGCGGGTACAACATTAACCCCCTGTGCTGAGACCTCGTCAACAAATATTCCTCTCACTCTGAGATCCTTACATCCAATAGTCCAATCACCAGTACATTGCTGGCCAGAGAAATCTACTGCTAGAAGCCCCGGGCTAGTCCCGAACCAGCTGATATCTGTTGGATACAGTATATCGTTCCCTAGTGGTATGACATCTCCAATATCAAGTATGTTTAGATCCGAGTCGAGTATCATATAGTATAGTCCTCCATCACAGGAGTAGAAAGTAATGAACCTTCCCTCGTTTTTATCGAACTCAAACGTAAGAAACTCCAGCCAACAGTAAACAGCAGAACATGGATCAACCCTCTTCAATAACGTAAAGTTGCTATCATACATTGCTACATAGCCTAGTTGGTTCGCTAATTCAGCAGTATAGTATGTACCATTTATGTACACTAGCTTTCTCACACCACCATTGAACCGCTTCGGCAGATTATCACTATTGAGTGGTAGAGATACTGGAGTACCGTTTAGGTATAGGAGTGTGTTGTTCTCGGGATAGTATATGAGTGGCTCACGGTCTGGACTATATGAGCTTGAAGGTGAGAGTATCAGAAGCCACCTATTGTTATCATAGTCATATCCCCATTGTGCAACATAGGCTGAATTACCCGTTAGCTGAGTATCACTCACTATGCTCATAGATGTTGTATTCCATACTACCATTCTAAGCCTAAAGCTAGTGATGTACGCACGGCCAACCCACACAACAACGTCCTTGTAGACAATTCCATACGCATAGTCATAACCATAGCCGAGGTCAACTACAGTATCAATCGACATATTGATTAGATCTATCTGGACAATCTTGTGGTTCCCAGCAGAACCGTGTCCGCCAACAACTGCAACGAGCTTCTTTGTCTGGTTTACATACACCATCCATCCATCGACACAATGGCTGTCGTCAGATCCACTTGTCCCCGTACAGGGACAATTAGTAGTATCACCTACACATAGTGTTAGATCTGAGATCACGCTATGGTAGCCCTTTAGGTCAATTGATGACAGCTTAACATAGCACGATCCTACACCAACAAAGTATACCGTATTATTGACTCTGACAGCCAGAGACGTACCAGCAATACTGTATCCCCCCGGTATCGAGAAGGGGGCTGTTACAGTTATCCTATAGCCCTGGTTCGTCCTTGTATAGATCACCCTCTCTATGCCCACATACTCCCGTATACCTACAGGCATACTTTTACACAGTCTCCCAAGCTCCTCCGGTGTTTCATAGAACGGCTCCCCTACTGGCTTTATATAGAGTTTACGTACAGGTGATGGTATAGTATTCTTTACTTCCTCTATTCTATTACTGTTTTCCACCTCATAGTATAGTGCTACGTACCCTGCTAGTAATAGTGATAGTATGAGAGCTAGTGCTGTGGCCTCGGCTGTAGCCAACCTCAAAGCCAAAGCTACCCGCCTATTAATAGGGTTGTTCTGCATGGCTTTAACCATTTACCCTTATCCACCAGCTTAATTAGGTGCTACATATGTGGTATAGCTGGGGATAGTTTGAGTATCCTCTTCCCAGAGGAGACTTATAGAAAGCTACCACCAAGTGTTATCTACGAGCTAAATACGTTGCTTGATGAGTCAACACCGCTCCCGAGGAGAGTAGCTCTGGTGATGAAATACTCAGCTATACTCAGAGCATGGGGATCTAATATACGGGTACCTAGGTACGAGGATATTACGCCTGCAAAGCTGAGAGAAATATCAGAGAAGATCCTGCACGAAATAGCTACGAGGCTATCAGCTTAGGTGGTTATATGGATAACGTGGAAGTTGTAGGTAGGTTGGAAGGTCTGAGGAAGTGCCTACGTAACTACTATATCGAGTGGCTCAGCAAGCTAGAGAGAGACCACCTAGAGATGCTCTACGTCTTTGTCTCCAATGACTATAGTGCTCTCCTAGAGAGGTTACAGGAGTCCCTAGAACGTGATGAGCTAGCACCAACCATCATATATGTCTCCAAAGCTATAAGTATGCTAGCACTTATTGATGCAATAGAGAGCCTACTCAGCAACTAGCCATACTCTTTTATGTACTCTACTCTCATGACCCTGTATCTAGTATCTATGTTCTGGCTCACTAGCAGTATGCCTAGAGCCAATATAGGGATAGCTACAGAGTTCAGATACAATAGTACACAGTAGCTTCCCCCTAGCATGTTCATCTCCATGAGTACTCCCAGAGTAGTTATTACCGTGATTGCAGTAAAAGCTATCAGCATTATACCTAGCACCTTTAGGAACAGCCTATAGAAACTATTTAGGCTAAGAAGTCTACGTAGAAGACCCATCCTAGATACTGGCTCTAAGCTCTTAGAGTTTTTCACCCTATGGAACATGATATGATTTAGTAGAAAGAAGAGAATAGCGACAATAGCTACTATGAAGAGTGAGAAAGAATAAAAGGATATAGCTGTTACCATGTGAAGGCCAGTTGACGAAGCTCCATCCTCGGGTGTACTTAAATATAACGTGGCTGTAACTACACTATATGCGAAAATAGACAGAAAGAGGGCTATCTGTAGAGACGTGTATGTGCTAAGCAACTTTCTATACATACTACTCATCCAGTAACTTCTTTATGAGGCTATCTTTCACTAGCTCCTCTGTTTTGTCCTCTTTTTGTCTCTTCGACTTTGTCCTCTGTTTCTTCTTCGACTTTTTTGGTTGCTCTACTTCTTCTATGACTTCGACTTTTTGATAAGGTGTACACTCGTTGTCCAGGCATAGTAGGGTGAACCATCCATATTCTGTTTTAACATCTATTATTATGTGGTTTGTTGATGCATACTCGGTACATATAATGTCTTGTGGCTTCCCGATCCAGGGTAGGAGGAATATACCCTTGTCTCTATCAGAGCCTATCAGGTAGTCGTATAGCTCATTTACCCTCTCTTTGTTACACATAGAGAGTATGGTTTCACTCATTTCTCAGAGCCTCGTGTACTAGCTTTATGTACCTGTCTAGGTACTCAAGCACCTTCTCTCCATAGCTTAGAAGTCTGCACTCTCTGTAGTTGCATTCTATGAGGCCTATCTTCTTCATTAGGAGGAGCCTCCTATCAACATCCCATGTCGAGAAGCCTATTGCATTACCTAGGTCTTCTACTACGAAGAGGTCTAGTTTGGCTTTTCTCTTTATACACTTACCAATAACGTAGAAGAAGAGCATTGATACTATCGACTTTGTGTATATCTTTGACTTATCCTTCCTAATGTCTCTGTACATATCTCTTATTGCTTCTAGTGTCTTTACATAGTCTATGCATGGCTTTATGTTATCGAAACTCTTCATGTTAGCACCATGAGTTGTATAGCCTATCCCACTTCTTAAACTTAAGGTACACTTATAGCCGAGACCTCAACTATGAGACGTGGGGCCAGTAATGCCTATTCCAATAAATACTACCACACCACCGCCTACGCCTACAACCACACCAGGAGCTGATACTGCTGGTGCTGTAGGCGAGGTATTTGGGAGAATACTTTCTCCATCTGGTGGGGCATCACCTGTGCTTGGTGCTGGTATTGCTATACTTGTTGTGATGCTTAGTACTTATTTCTTTCTAAGGCTCTTCTTAGGTGCAAGAGGGCTTCCGAGGAAACTAGTCTACTGGATCTACTATGATCCCACCCTACACAGTTTTAGAGACAGGTGGATGATAGAGATCGCACCAAACATATACGCTACTAGAAGCGGTGATCTTATTGCATTTGGTAATCAGACAATATCTCCCATAAATCTCCACCTTCCTCTCAAGAGGGTACCGAGAAATGCAAAAGCACTATATGGTTACAAGATCGGGAGCCTTATACTACCAATGGATGTAGTAAAAGAGATCCAGCTAAGCCTATTTGCTAAAAAACTCATATCAGCAAAGAATGTAGCAGAGATCTTGGCAACCTTGGTTGTAGAAAACGTTGTTAGCGATATACCGATAAACCCTAGTCTAAGACTAGTTATCCAGCCAGATAACACTAGGCTTGCTCAGCTACTATCGGAGAGCTACGGGAAACTAATAGAGGAGTCAATAATCAACATCACAGCTATGACTGGTAAGAGGAAGGACTTCGAGACCTGGGTTAGGCAACTAGTAGAGCTTGAGGAGAAGAAGCTAGTTACTATAACTAGTGCTGTTGCAAAAATAATTGCTCTCCTTCTCATTGTAACCATTATTCTTGCCGGAGTAATGTATATTATAAGGTGATTGGATGGTTCTCAGGAACTATGCATGTCAGCTACTATATGGTTTTGCTGATGAAAATACTAGGTCAAAGCTACTGCTAGAAGCCCTAGAGCTATGCATACTAAGGTACCCTATGTGTAAGGCTATTGTACTAGAATACATAAATACTCAATTAAAAAACCTCGACATTTCAGAGATAGATCCGAACACGGTCGGAACTGGGAGAGAGATATACGAGTTGCTTAGGAAGAGGATTGCAGAAGAGGCCTCAGATAGAGTATCGGGGGGATCAAGTACCACAAAAGAGATTATAGAGTCTGTTTCCCGCCTCACTTTTTACATTGTATACACTAGTCTAATGGCTACTTTTGATCTCTTTGGGATAGAATGCCCTGTTAGGGAGATGATACATGGGAGAGGACTTTCTAGAAGACATAGCTAGGAGGCTAAATACTCCTAGGAAGGAGAGAATAATTACAAACTATAGGTACAGAGAGGGAGAATACTGGTCTAAGCATAAGTGCTATGAGCTACCACTATCTTTTGAGACAACTAAGCTTGCAGTAGGATTTCTGTATAGGAATCCTGTATACGTGATAATGGATAGGTACATGGTGGTATGTCCAGGTGATAATGGGAAGATGGCTATATTCACATACATGGTTAATAAATACGTAACTAACGTGAAGAGGATAGTTGCAATAGGAGACTACGAACTAATACATCGTGAAGCTACTGAAAGAGGAGTTCAGATAATAGTGCTTCACAAGGACTACTGTGAGGACTTCCAGAAGCACACTAGCAAGACTAGTAACCCATATCTATGCTATGAAAGAGAATCCTCAACACTAGGTAACCTCTACTGCTTCTGCATAACCCCAGAGGCTCAAAGAGAGGCAACAAAGAAGCTAGGGCTAGACAAAGGCTCTACGCCTAGAACCCCAGATGAAGAGAGCGATTAGAGCAAGTGCTATACTTGTGTTCACAACGAAGAGATTCATATCGGTTAGGCCCGCTCTGTTGAGGGCATACACTATAGCTGGTACTAGTAGTGCTCCTAGCCCTATCCCCAAGATGTTGAGCCTGACTGCAAGCCCTATGAATACCGCAAATGGTAGAAGCGTGAGAGCAAGATTTATCACACCTATGCTTTCTACAGGCCTCTTCAGGATAATGATATGGTTTCTAGTAGTGTTGTCGGCATAGTATAGGGTGTAGTTCAACTCATAAGTGGATGCTATTGGTACATCAATGAGTAGCATATACCTACAGAAGTTGTCTCTACAGTCATTAGGTGGATCGACCATATAGGACTGGTTGAAAATAACAGTATTATTGTCTAGTTCTCTGAGTACTAGTGTAACGTTGGGACACAAGCTAGCATTTACGTAGTAGAAGCAACTGTAGACTATCGATACAGTATCATTATCGTAGAACTCTAGCCCTACACTAGCTTCTGGCCTCTGTATCGGCGTAACATTGGGGAGTGCTGGTACTGTTATTGTTATGTTGGTAGTGTTAGTGGTATTAGTGGTATTGTCCTGTGCGTATACAACTACAGTTCCTACACTATTAGATAGCTGGTCTGTAGCAAGTACAAATAATGAAAAGACTATTATTGCTACTAAAGTTCTAGTTTTCTCCATTACCTAGCCCAATATATGGTTTAAGAAGACCACATATATATTCCTAATTTTTAATAGATAATTCAGTAAGAGTGCGTGAATACAGAGAAAAAAGAGCAGGGTTAAGTTATATTCTTGGTGCTACTTAGGCGTACACATATGCTGGGACTCCTAGGAGATTCTTTAGCTCCATAACCATACGTGCTACTGTACCAGCTAGGTGCTCTGTACCCATTAGGGCTTTCGTAGACTTAGCCTTAGCTCTATAGACCTCTTCTACCTGCTCAGGTGTAACTGTTGCTAATATCTCTGCAATTTTTCTTGCTACTTCTTCCTTGGAAGGTATACCTACAGTTGACTTAGCAAACCCCTTAAGCCTTGGCAACACTATGCTTGCAACTGTCCACTTAACAGCATTTATTCCTCTTGGGAGGCTCTCTATTTCCTCTGGGTATCTCCTCTTAAGCTCTCTAAGAGCTGGAGTTATTATTTCGTTGAAATATTTGAATATTGTTCTCCACTCGGTTCCGCTTACTGGCATGTTTTTCACCTTTGTTTCTTCATGTATGTTACAGCCGTATTCTATTTAAAAATATATGGCCCGTTTCTCGTCATAGAGTTCCGCAATAAGATGTTGGTTTTCCTTAGCTCCTACTTTGGGTGGCGGTGGGAAAAAACAGCTAGGTTAGGGGTTTAGGGTAGTTCTTGCTATGCTCCTCCACCTAGGCCAAAGATCCTTCCAGCAAAGAGTGATACTAGAGGTATTGCTACAAGCATTATGATTACCAGTACTAGTACATCATATCCCTGGCCAACAAACTGTAGTGTTACATTAATTACTTGATCAACCCATGTTGATGCCTTCCCTGTCTGGTCGACATTACTAGCGTGTGCTCCTATGATTACTACGAAGACAAGTATTAGTGCTACTGCACCTACTCCTACAAATAGGTTGATTATTGATCTACTGGCTTGTCCCATTTGGCTAAAGGTGTCTTCAGCCATTTATTCCCACCTTATTACTTTTTTGGCCTTCATGTATGTTACAGCCGTATTCTATTTAAAAATATATGGCCCGTTTCTCAATGTAAGTTTACGCAAAAATTCGGAGTATCTGTCTAAGTATGTCAGCTATAGCTACTGCTAGTATTGATACAACTAGTAGTATTCCTACTATAACCCCTATCTTTGATAGTAGTTCATAGAGGCCCTCTTCCCCCCCGTATAGAGCTACTAGCCCTATAGCTATCATCACTATTATGAGCATTAGTGCTAGCACTAGTGCGTATACTCTCATACGCCTGTAGAAGCTCATGGTAATCCATACTGTGTTGTAGCTTTATTGGCTATAGCTTTTATGCGAGATTAAGTTTTACCCGCTCACCAACCCTAGATAGTATTTTAGATGCTAGGCGGAGGCTAGGCTTTATAAGCTCGTATCTCTCAAAGTCCTCTCCACTTAGTATAGTTATATCTCCTTCTTCGAGAGCCTCGTAGAACCTCTCGGTATCAACATGGTATAGCCCAGCTATTTCTGCAATAGATTTCATCCATTCTAGTACATCCTCGTCAGTAGCCTCAGTATGCAGATATATAGCACATGCTGATTCTGGACAGCCACGTGGATACACTACCAGTATCCAGCCATCCCACCCAGTCTCTGGATCACGAACCTTATAGGCATAAATCGTGAATGGGTTAAAACTAGAAAGCACATCCCTAGGCTCCTCACTCAGAGAAGCAACCCATTCATACACACCACTATTAACCCTCAGTACCCATGTTTCACCCTTCACATTTACAGGTATATATACTACTTCTCCCCTAGGGAAACTAGCTCTTCTAAACATACCTAGACCACCACGTATATGTTGATACTCTTAGGTATTAAAAAAAAGTTGTGTATGGCCATAGCCGAAACAAAAACTAAATGAATATTAGTATAGAATGAGGATCAATAGTACTATGTGGATGGCTACTAGAGGTGTAGCTGTTCTTACAAACACTTTATACGAGATAAGGTATAGGCTGTAGAGTAGAGCTATGCCAATTAGAGCCATGCCAGTATAGTATGTAGCTATGCCTAGTATTCCTCTAGTCTTTATCCAGCCTAGTATGTATGCGTAGAAGAAGGCGTAGAGTAGTGATAGGGTTCTCAGTAGTAGTAGCTCAGCTCTAGGCGAATACATATCTCTCGCCTCTAATCCTAAATAGCATCTCCAGTAGTTCCTCTGGGTTTGAGACCTCTCCTAGAAATGGTAGGAATGGTAGGAATGGGGGGGCTGGTGGTGGGCCTAGTGTTTTCGGTCGCCCTGGCGGTGTTTCTGGTGGTGGTGTTGGTGGCTCTGTAGTCGTAATTATATAGACTGGGGTTTCTCCATTCTTTCCTGGCTCTGGTTTTTCTGTGATAGATACATCTAGTTCCTTTATGGTTATGGCTGATGGCTCTACTACTGGTGGTGTTGGTTTTGGTGGAGGTATTGTTGGTTTTTCAATACTTGGCTCTTTTATTGTCGGCTTTGGCTCACCCACTATTCTTATTTCCTTTGTGGTCCCTATACCTGGTTTTGGTGTCTCTATTATCGGCTTTAGAGCTAGTATTTTTGCTAGTTCGTCTTCTATCTGGGGTTTTTTCACAACCTCTATATCGGGCGATATTATTGTTATAAATACTGGTAGGAGCTTCCTCTTTTCTTCCTCTGTTAGCTGTCTAGATATTGTTGCTAGGCTGTATGCTAGCTCTTCTGGCTTAGCCTCTCTTAGCGTCTTTATTACTAGGTCTATTATCCCCTGCCTTAGGCCTTGCTCCCTTAGTGCTTCTTCCAGGGCCTTCAGTCTCCCTGGCTCTGTTATCTTCGTCTTTGTTTTACTTAGCAGTCTCCTCACGAGAGGGTGGTCTACTAGTCCCGCCTTCTCCATCATCCTTATGAAGGCTTCTCTTGGTAGAGATTCGTAGAGTAGGTATACTGTCGCAGTATCTAGTTTCCTCGGCTTCTCTGGCTCTCTGTATTCTCTTATCTCTATTCCCTTTGCTTTCAGTTTCTGCTTCGACCTACGGAGTTCAAGTATAACACTCTCTAGTACATCTAGTTGTGTACCCACCTGTTCTGGTGGTAGCTGTTTCAGCTCTTCTCTGAGAACCCTGGCCCATTCTCTGAGAACGTATAGCTGTTCACGTATCTTCATGAGTGCTATTTCTTTCTGCTCCTGTGTTAGCCTGTCCCAGTTTCTTTCGAGCTTCTTTAGATCCTCTAGTAGCTGTTTGGCCTTCTCCATGAAGTGTAGTAGTTCTGCAACTACCCTAGCCTGTTCCTTTGTCAGGACAGTTTTACGTGTCTCTAGTATGATGTCTCCCTCTGGCCCTCTCCTCTCTACAACCCTTGTGAACTCCACTTTACCGTCTGGCCTTATCTTTGGCTTACCGAGGTATTTCCTGAGGAGCTTGTAGCGTTCAAGGGCTACTAGGATCTCTGCTGGTACAGCTTTTCTAGCCCACCCAGTCTTCTTTATTTCTCTCATAGCTTTTTCCACCATCTCTGGGGTTATTTCTAGCTCTATCTTTGGCTCCTCTACTTTCACCTCTCTGGGCTTCTCCTCTAGCTCTAGTCTCTGCTTCTTTTTCTTCTTCCTAGCTAGTGTCTCTACCATTAGGAGGGGGAGTACTAGTGGTAGGTCTTTTCCAGGTTTTCTACCCTCTAGGGCCTCCATAGTGGTTGCTGATAGTCCTGCTATTAGTGCTCCGTATATTGCTAGATCGACTGCCTTGAACCCTGCTCTTACCCCTTTCTCAGCCACCCTACCGACACGTTCGGCGACTCTTGGCTCTCCACGTATCTTCTCGGCTGTTGCTTGAGCGAGTCTACTAACAGCTTTAGGTGCTTTAGCCCTAAGCTTACCATATGTTGCTCCAAAACCTATAGCAGTACCTACTAGTTCGGCTGTCCTTGTTACTGGTGAACCCTTTACATAGGATAAAAGAAGCTTAGGGTTACGGGCAATAGCATATGTAGACGCAACATAGCCTGGAATATCCCAAACAGTTAAGGCACCATAGATTGCACCAGCACCTAGCCCTGCAAGACCTGCGCCCACCAGCCCCAGGGCCTTCTTAACCCCCTTCTCCTCAGTAGCCTTCTTCTCCAGCTCCTCTGCTGGAACCCTATAGAACTCAGTTACGAACTCTGCTACTTGCCTAGCTTCCTCGAATAGCCCTGCTTCTTTCTCACCCTTTAACGCTCTCTCCTTCAGCCTCCTCATATAGATGTGTGGAGCAAACTCTCTATAGACTTGGTCTAGTAGTGTCTCGTACTCTTTCTTGCTCCCAGCTACTAGTATTTTTCCTTGCCTAGGCTTTAACCCCATAGAGAGAAGGATTTGCTGAACCTCATCTATGTTACGTGCTGAGATCTTTACCTCGCCTACCTGTCCTGGTGTACCAGGCCATGTAACACAATAGAGCATGTTCTTCTCCTTTAGACAGACAACAGGGGTTTCATAGGCTCTTTCCTCGACTTGCTTTAAACGCTCACCTAGCCTAGAAGTGAATAGATGGAGGGCCTGCTGTACGAGAGCATCCCTAATATCCTTATCAGGTATGTTTCCTAGTGTTTTTTCTAGCTCTTTCCTCAGCCTCTCCTTGTATGTTTCAATGTTCCTTGCAACATGTACTGGGTTCCTAGAGGCCTCCTCGGTGTACCTGCTAAGTGTTGCTCTATATGCTGGTAGAGATGTGAGAATAGATGTAGCTAGTTTCAGGTGTCTATCTACTTGCTTCTTGTAGTGCTCTACAACTGTCTCTATGGTTTCGCTATCTACACCCATCTGTCTACCTAGCTCTTTTATCTTCACATCTATTAGATTGAGCTGTTTTATGATCTCTTTTAGAGCTTCTGTAGGTGTTCTCCCACTAGCTAATCCTTCTAGGTTTGTCCTTATGAATGAGTAGAGCTTCGATATATGGTCTTCTACTAGCTCATGTGCTTTTCTGGAGAATTCTCCGCTTCTTCTACTAGCCTCTCTGAGTCTCTGGGCTTCTCTCTTATAGTGCTCTAGGACTTTGTCCAGATGATGTGCCGGAACCCTGTACCTACCGGCTAGCTCCTCTAGCTTTTTCAGCCCCTCTTCGTAGATTTTGTTTACCTCTGTCATGTATCTGTCGAGCTGATGTATGCCTGCAAACCCCATCTCGGCTACAAGCTTACTGAGTCTGTCTAGGTAGTCTTGTATAACTTTATTAGACTCGTTGTAGAACTTTTCTATAGCTCCTGCTCTCTCGACTGCCTTCATAGCTATCTCTTGTGCTCTTTCACGATACCTACTAGCTATTTCTTCGGCTTCCTTCCTCGTAAATAGGCCTGTCCCTAAGAGTTCATCAACAATGTACCTGTATATTGTGTCTACTAGCTCTTTCGCCTGATCCTCCCTAGTTACTTTCTCTAGCTCTTTCGCCTGCTCAGCAAACCATGACTCTACCTGCTTTAGTACCCGCTCTCTCTCCTTCTTAGCCCACTCCTCTAGCCTCGATATATAGTCTTGAACTAGTACTGATAGCTCCTTGCTTAGTCTCTTTATAGCTTGTGAGAGAAAGTCAGGTATTATGAGTTCCTCTATCTCTCCTTTCTCTATTGTTTCTAGTGTTTCTCGTCTCCACTTTTCTATTTCTTCAAGGTACTGCTTTTTTGTCTTCTCTGCTTCAGATACTGCTAGTGATCTCCATTCATCAAGTGATAGCTTCTTCCCATCTAGCTCTACAGTCTCTACTCCCTGTGCTTTGTACTCATTGTAGACTCTATCTATGAGGCTAATAGCATTGTTATAGCTCTTCTCTATTTGGGAGACTAGGCTCTCATATATAGTTTCTAGTGTTTCCTTTAGGGTTTTTCCATATCTTTCCCTCAGCTTCTCCCTAGCTTCCTCAACACCCATTTCAGCCGAGGCATACGTTACTGCTAGTCTCCTAGCCTCAGCAATAGTTTTAGAAACCCGCTCAACAACCTCCTCCTTAACAACCTCTCTCACCTTCTCTGGTAGTTTCTCTGCCTCTTTCTTAGCCTTCTCTGCCTCAGCTATGAGAGACCTTCTTACAGCCTTCCTAGCCCTTTCTAATGCAGGCTGATACTCATAAGTCTCGATAAAAGGTACACCCGCCTCTGCAAGAACCCTTTCAGGCTTCTCTCCCAAAATCCCCCTGTACTAGAGAGAGTGTGTTTGAATATATTTCCATTTTGGTTATGGCTGTAACATGCATATTACTATTTATTAGCACGGAAAATTAATCAAACTGTCTACACAAGAGTAGATGCATGGAAAAAATCAACTAGGTTGGAGAACGAGATTTTCAATTAAGTGTTTTATATACTCTGGTCTTGGTACGTCTTTGAATACTTTTTCTGCTTCTTTAACAAATATTTTAATTGCTTCATCTAGGTTCCTTGCTATGCCAATAATTTCAATACTCTCTTCGTCTGCTTTTCGGATTAGATCGGGTGTTACTGGTTCTCGAAAATCAGATTGTGTATGGCTGTAATAGTAGAATACAAAATACTTGCTGTCCTGCTTCGCTATAGCTAGTCTTCTCCCCCTTACTATATTGCTAAATAAGCACTCGGAGAACTTGGGTGGTGAGCAGTAGTCAAGCTGTACTGTAAGTAGTATATTATCTAGTAGTTTTGACTTAGTCATGGGTCATCACACTAGCTGAAGTCATAGTATCTACATATTTGTACTCCTACTCTTCTATTGTATCTATCGTAGTTACAGTATATTCTCTCCATTGATACGTTTTCTTCTCCTAGCTCTATAATGTACTTGTCTCCTTTTTCCTCTGGTTTAAGTCCTACATGTTTTGCCACACCATATATGTAGTATGCTAGTGGATCCCCTTTCACAAGTACACTATCCTCATGCATTACTGAGTAGGCAATAGGGATTGATAGTATGTCTAGACTGTTATATATTAGACCTTGATACTCGCCATATGTAGTTAAATATGATAGCATGTCCTTGTAGAGGTCAATCATTTTGCTACTTAGCCTTGGGTGCTTCAGCATGTAGAGAGCGGGGTAGTCATAGCATACGATACACTCTAGGTAATCCTGTGTTAGGTCGTATAGTGTCAGGCCAAGCTCATCTAGTTTATCACTTGTGAGTCCTAGCTTTTCCAGTATTTCATCTATACGATCTTCATCTATGATGATGGTTCTCTCTATTGCTAGTTTCTCTAGTATTTTCCTCGCTAGCTCTCTTTTTAGAGCTTCTATTTGAACTGTTTTTGTACTCATAGCTATCTCCTAGATGATTTAGGTAGTATTCGTTTATTTTAATATAACGTTCTAGTTTAGTTTACGAAATAATTTATATAGCGATGCTTATAGTATTTAGTCATTGGGTTACAGCTGTGTCATTAGTTATAAGAATACCACGCCTCTCACCCATAGAAAAAAAGGTAGTAGAATATATTCCTGGTAGGGTTGTTGTTACACCAGTTATGCCTATTAAACCAGAAGTAGATAAAGTGGGTACTAAATCTCCTAGGACAGTATCTGCTAGGCCTATAGTTAAGCCTCTTTCACCAGCAAGATCCCCAAGTATGACTAAGAGGGAGCATATATACCTTCATGGGCGTGGTAGTGTATGTCCATTTGCTCCAGCCCGTAGTAGGGGTTTCCAGGACTATGTAAGAGAGTGGGAAAAGAGATGGGAGACTGCAAGGACAGAGCAGGTGTACGAGAAGGATGGACTGAGGATCGTCCTTAAGTCAGATAATGGTACATACATGTTGAAGGTAGAGAAGCTACCAGCTAAGTACATGGGCTGTCTCATAGTTACAAGAGACCTAGGAGGAGGAGGTAATATACGTATACTACATACGCCTCTACACGTTATCTACAAGAGGATAATGTACTGGGCAAAAGATGGCCCTGAGAAGATAGTGGGGCTAAAATGTAGGTGATGTTCTTGGCTATTGGGAGGAAGGAATCAAGCACACCAGATATCGTTAGGCTAAAGATAGAGCAACACATAGCTAGAGCAATAGACAGCTTATCGCAGATAAAGATGCTCATAGAGATGGGTGGTCCCCTAGACGAGCCATCTCTAGCTAAGCTGAGAGAGCTGATGGCTCTTACCCAGGAAGTATTCAGGAGAGCAAGAGCAATCCCAGATACGGGCGGAGAGCACAAAGAAGAGACAGCTAAGAGCCTCTTATCACGGGTGAAAGATAGAGTAGTAAGAACACTACTAGAAAAAGCCATAGAGCGAACCCAGGAATTTATCCCAATATCACTAATGCAGGGATACTTTAGATACATAGGCGAGGAGTACAGCCCATCACGAGACCTGAGGATCAGGACAGGCCTCCTCTACCTCAAAAACAATGAGCCAAAGAAGTACCACAAGCTTACAACTATGCTGAAAGAAACTGGGCTAGGTGGGTACTGGAAACTACTAGCTATAGCTGTACTCGATAGGTGGAGGAACAGATACCCTATAAAAACCAATGTTGCAAAAGCATGGGAGATGTACCAGGCATGGATAAAAAGAGATATAGGATACATACAGAACGAACTACTAGAACAAAACCCAGAACTAGCAAAAAGACTCGGAACACTAATAGCCGAGTCAGTCTACAACCCAGAAGCATACACAAAAATAACAGAGATAATCAGAATAGTATACAACGAAGCACCACAAAGCCTCGAAACACTAATAGATGATAGAAAACTAGCACAGATAGAAAAAATACTGAAAACTACAGAGAAAACTACAGAAACAGAACAAAAAGAGGCGGTACCCATAGAGGCATAATTATGGTTATGGCCATAACATTAAAATATGAATTAGAGTTACTGTCTTAGATGGGTGATAAATATTCGTCATGCATATGTTACTATTAGGGATCCGAAGAGAGGCTGGGTATCAGAGTATCCCTATGAGGGAGAGAGGGTTGCTGTTGGTTTTAATCAGGTGGTAACAGTATATGAGCCTAATCTCGTCAAAGCTATTAAGGCGACTAAGATAGTACACGGTATTAGTGAGGCTCCGCACTTGAGTATAGTGTTACGTCATCTTCCCTACAATAGTGATTCAGAGTATGAGCTACGGTACTTGGGTTCACTTCTCCATAGGCAGATGATGGAGGACTATGACTATACAAAGTGTAGAGGAAAACTCTTCGAGGAGTGTGAGAGAAGGCTGAGACTAATAAAGAGGGACTCAAAAAAGCTACTAGAGTGGCTCCTAGGATATTATTGCCAAGATAGCTTCAACGTAGATCATATGAGTAGTAGTAAGATTTTTGAGCTAGTAAGTAGGTGTACACAGAGACACCTACATGGTAAGCTCCTAGAGGGGGCCTCTGCGTATACTCCTCTAGGAGCCTATTATGCAACCAAGAAAGTAGCAGAAGTATATACTTGGGCCAGGAATCTTTACAAGCTACTATACAAAGAGGGGAGAGGAATAGAGAACATAGCTTAGGAGTGCTATGAAAATAGCTTTTTCTGACATATTCGCTAATAGTGGTATTTAGTTCTGTAGCTTTTTTAATCAGCTCCTCTTTCTCAGCTATACTCAGTCGTATACATATTGTCTCATTCTTGGTGGTGTCTTGGAGGACTACTCTCCTGCTACTGTAGTCTATTATCTCTCCCCCCTTCAGGGTCTCAATAGCCCTCGACACTACCATGCTTTTGAAGACTTCTTCTACGGCCTCGGCTGGAACCAAGTTATTTGGTGGTAGAACTTTGTATAGATCATCTAGGCTTATTGTTAGCCTGTCTCTGAACTCGAAGCAGACATCTTTTTTGTCTACACTCCAGTACTTCTCTATCCTGTTAGTAGCTATGAGCCTCTTGGCTAGTCCTAGGCCATAGCCGTTCCAGTTTTTAATACATGCTATAGCCATATAGACCCTACTATACTTATAGGCTGTATTACGATAAAACAGTCGCTATACTATCTTAGGGCTTTTATCTGCTTTCTTGCATACGCTATAATATCCTCTAACTCGTTTAGTATATCCTCGTCTTCTACAATATTTCTGGCATCATGTGCTTTATCTAGTATCATTTCATAGAATGATTTTATAGCTTTCTTAGCATCTCTAAGCTTATCGAATATATCTATCTCGCATATCCAGGTATCGGCAGTCCAATTACACACTCTAAGGGCATAGTATTTCTTCCCGCCATACTGAAATGTATACAGCTCATACTCCGCCCCGCTCTCCCACCTATGTGGCCAAGCAACCTCATCATATTCTACTTTCTTTGCTCTCAAGATCCCCAAGAGAGTATCTGGATCAATAGTCTCCCCCAGTAACTCCTCAATAATCTCTACGTTCTCTACTGCTGGATCACCTGATGGAAGAATATTGTACTCCCACCTAAAACTCCCCAACTCTATTATCTTAGGCAAAACATCAAAAGATCTAATAGTAGCTGACACAGTCTCACCGTATACATTCTAAACTTTTTAATCTATTTAAACTTATGGCTATGGCCGTGATCACACATAGTATATAGCATATACCAGGTATCCCTCATTTTACCACAACACTATACATGGGCCAATTACCTTAATATTATATAATATTATATAATATCTATATATAATATTAAGTAATTATGTTTGATCTTTACCTCCGACCATAACATTTTTAAGGTACGGCTCCCTACATTAAAGTGGCTGAGATTATGATCAAAATACAAGAGGGAAGAAAACCAACACTTGTTGTTAGTGGATCTACCAGGATATTGCTTATTCCGAGGAGAAAGTATCAGTTCCTAGTATCTATATTTAATAGTAGCGATCTGTTCCTTGTATACGAGGATGAGAAGAGAGTGATAGTTAGCGATGGCATTAAGGCAAAGGTTCTCTCCCGTGATGTTATTTATGGCTATAGTGGTCTCCCCTCTTTCCTCTAATTTTTTACATGTTTTTTACATGTACTGGTGAGAATATGTCTCATGTAACTAAGGCAAAAATAAAGATAAAGAATCCAAGGATGGAGATTCTCGAACTAGCACTAAGGATTCTTGCAAAAAAGATCGGGGGAAAAGTAGTGCGGAATACAACAATATATGGATATAGGATGAGAGAAGAAGTTCCACTAGCTGTCCTAGTACGTCTACCCTACGGAAATGGGTATGGAATAAAGGTGGAGAATGGAGAGGTAGTAGTAGTAGTAGATGAGCACGGAGCACCGCTATCAGCTGAGCAGTTCGCAAAAGAGCTACAGAAGAACTACGTAGTTGTAGCGACTAGGCTAGTAGCAGAGAAGCTAGGGTGGGACATAGCGTCAATCAGGCAATACAGAGACCTTATCTCAATAGAGCTAGTTAGGTGAGAACAATGAAGACCATAATAAGAACAAACGGCGAGAAAATAGTAATAGAAGGAGAGGGCTACCACGACGATAGATGCATAGTAGATCTAAAAAAGCTAGTAGAAGAGCTGAGAGAGTACGGAGTAGAAGTAGAGATAAAAGAAGTTGAGAAGAAACCAGAAGCCTACATAAAGTCTGGGGTGCTTATAAATGAATGATTACATCATGCTGGCAGTAGATAATAGTATTATGTTCGTTAACACAAAAAATGTAAGTTCTTTCGAGGAGCTAGTAGAAGAGCTGAGAGAGTACGGAGTAGAAGTAGAGATAAAAGGATATAGCCCCTGTGGCTAGCCTATTCTTTTTTCCCTCCCCCGTACTGGGCTGAGACCATGAAACACCACCCATTTGAAACACTATGGCTAAAGAGGAGAGCACAATTTAGCACAGTAGCGTTTGTTAGATCATCAGATCCGAAGCGACTACCACAGTTTATAAATTTTATCTATAGCAAGTATAGTAGCTTTAACAAGCCGTTCAGAGTGTACGTCTACAAAGTGTGGAGTGGACTATTCGAAATAAACTATAGCGAGGATGAGTATACGTTAATACCTGTTGCAACTAGCGGGGACGATCTCCTAGGTATCGGTGGCGGGAGAATAAGGAGGCTGGAGAATGCCTTGCA
>Ga0256839_1002911_pt1 | contig 18403 bp, 15 predicted proteins | sample 354166metaG_FD_185968 | JGI IMG/M metagenome (GOLD analysis project Ga0256839, IMG submission 185968) | Hydrothermal vent microbial communities from Mid Atlantic Ridge, Atlantic Ocean - 354-166 | ecosystem: Environmental > Aquatic > Marine > Hydrothermal vents | place: Atlantic Ocean: Mid... | reverse complement strand
GCTTTTCCATCGCTATCGCTTCCTCTCCGCAACATTCGTCGTCCTTACAGTACAGTTAGAAAAATCACAGATGCAAACCAACAAAAACCTCCAGAATAATATGGGATATTCGTGCGATTGCCCTGTCCTTGACCCCCAGGGCAAAATCCATAGAATGGGTGGATCGATTCGCCGGCCCGGGCGGTTCATCTTGACGGGGAAATTTCGCAGTCCATGAATGGAAGCGGCACACAAGCACTCGCCACGCTGGACGATGCAGCGTTTCAGGCCCATCTGCTGGACGGTGTCTCCCGCACCTTCGCCCTGACCATACCCCAGTTGCCCGAACCGGTCCATCCGGTGATCGCCAACGGCTACCTGCTTTGCCGCATCGTCGATACCATCGAGGACGAAGCGACCCTGGACCGTGCCAGCAAACGGGAACTGTGCGAGCGCTTCGTCGCCGTGGTGCGCGGCAAGGCGGATGCGGAGCGTTTCGCCCAGGATTTCGCCGCCCGGCTTTCCGACCGGACCCCGCCGGCGGAACGGGAATTGATCCAGGTCGTTCCCCGGGTCGTTTCCATCACCCACCGATTCTCCCGGGCGGACCGGGAAGCCCTGGCGATCTGCGTGGACACCATGGGGCACGGCATGGCCGATTTCCAGGATCGCGACCTCAGCCGGGGACTGGAAACCCTGCAAGACTTGAACCGCTACTGCTACTACGTCGCCGGCGTGGTGGGCGAAATGCTGACCCGGGTGTTCTGCAATTATTCCCAGTACATCGCCCAACGGTTCGACGCCCTGATGCCCCTGGCGGTCTCCTTCGGTCAAGGGCTGCAGATGACCAACATCCTCAAGGATATCTGGGCCGACCGGGAACGCGGGGTCTGCTGGCTGCCCCGCGATCTGTTCGCCGCCCAGGGTTTCGAACTGGCCGAACTGCGCCCCGGCCATCGGGATCCGCGCTTCGTCACCGGCCTGCGCCAACTGATCGCCATCGCCCACGGCCATCTCCGCAACGCCCTGGAATACACTCTGCTGATCCCCGAATACGAAACCGGTATCCGGGACTTCTGTCTCTGGGCCCTCGGCATGGCGGTGCTGACCCTGCGTCGGATTCACGCCAATCCCTATTTCAGTCACGGTGACGAAGTCAAGATTTCCCGCCGTGCCGTCCGGGCCACCGTGATCACCTGTCGCCTGTGCCACCGCCACGACGATCTGTTAAGGTGGTTGTTCCGCACCACCGCCCTGGGACTGCCCGGACCCGCCGAGGGAAAGCTGTTGGATTTGAGCCACTTGCACCAACCACAACCCGCCTGAAAAACCTTCAAAGAGGCCAACGATGACCCAGCCGAACGCAGCTCTGTTGAAACAAGGAACCGACGAGGAAATCACGCAGGGTCTGCTGGACCGTGCCATCGCCAAGGCCCGCGACGCCCTGCTGCAGGAGCAGCATCCCGAGGGCTACTGGGTGTACGAACTCGAAGCCGATTGCACCATCCCCTCGGAATACATTCTGATGATGCACCACATGGACGAGGTGGACGAAATTCTTCAGGCCCGGCTGGCCAATTACATCCGCGCCCGGCAGCAGGAGGACGGCAGTTGGCCCCTCTATACCGGAGGCCACGGCGACATCAGCTGCTCCGTGAAGGCCTACTACGCCCTGAAGCTGGCGGGCGACTCCCCGGACGCCCCCCACATGCGCAAAGCCCGGGCCTTCATCCTCGCCAAGGGCGGGGCGGCGAAAACCAACGTCTTCACCCGCATCCTGCTGGCGCTGTACCGGCAGATCCCCTGGCACGGGGTTCCCTTCATCCCGGTGGAAATCATGTTCCTGCCCCGATGGTTCCCGTTCCATCTGGACAAGGTTTCCTACTGGTCCCGCACGGTGATGGTCCCCCTGGCCATCCTCTGTTCCCTCAAGGTCGCGGCCAAAAATCCCAAGAACGTCCACATCCGGGAACTGTTCGTGGTCCCGCCCGAGGAGGAGACCGATTATTTCTCCCACCACGTCCGGACCCCCATCGGTAAGCTCGTCCATGCGCTGGAACGCATCGGTCTGAAACTGGAACCCTACATCCCCACCGCCCTGCGCCAGCGGGCCCTGGAGAAGGCGCTGGCCTGGAGCTTGGAGCGCGCCAACGGCGAGGACGGCCTCGGCGGCATCTTCCCGGCCATGGTCAATCTCTACGAGGCGATGGACGCCATGGGAATCCCGCCGGAAGATCCCCGGCGCCAACAGGCCAGACAAGCGATCCAAAAGCTGCTGGTCCACCGCGACCACGAATCCTACTGCCAGCCCTGCCTGTCTCCCGTCTGGGACACCGGCCTGGCCACCCTGACCCTGCAGGAAGTGCAGCGGGGGGAGAATCACGCCGCCACCGGCGAGGCCCTGGAAAAAGCGCTGGACTGGCTGGTGAGCAAGCAACTGCGCGACGAACCCGGCGACTGGCGCGTCCGTCGCCCCCATCTGGAAGGCGGCGGCTGGGCCTTTCAGTTCAACAACGCCTACTATCCGGACGTGGACGATACCGCGGTGGTCGCCTGCGCCCTGCTGCAGGGCGACAAACCGGAGCACCGCGAGGCCGCCTGCCGCGCCGCCCGATGGATCGCCGGCATGCAGTCCAAAAACGGCGGTTACGGTGCCTTCGATCCCGACAATACCTATTATTATCTCAACCATATTCCCTTCGCCGACCACGGCGCCCTGCTCGACCCGCCGGAGGCCGACGTCAGCGCCCGCTGCGTCATGCTGCTGAACCGCCTGGCCGGGGAAAATCCCTACTTCGCCCAGATCAGGGACAAATGCCTGCGATTCCTCTGGAACGAGCAGGAACCCGACGGCAGCTGGTTCGGCCGCTGGGGCACCAACTACATCTACGGCACCTGGTCGGTGCTGATGGGGATCGAGGATTGCGGCATTCCCAAGGAGGATCCCCGCATTCGCAAGGCGGTCGCCTGGCTGAAATCGCTCCAGCGCGAGGATGGTGGCTGGGGGGAGAGCAACGACAGTTACGAAGACCGTCACGACCCCACCATCCGGGGACGCTTCCACGTCAGCATGGCGTGTCACACCGCCTGGGCGCTGCTGGCGTTGATGGCGGCGGGCGAAACCCACAGCGAGGCGGTGCGGCGTGGTGTCGATTATCTGCTGCGCCACCAGAAGGAGAACGGCTTCTGGCGCGACGAATACTTCAACGCGCCGGGATTCCCAAGGGTGTTCTACCTGAAGTATTACGGTTACGATCGCTTCTTCCCCCTCTGGGCCCTGGCCCGCTATCGCAACGAACTCGCGGGCAGGTGTTAGGCATCGTCGTCGCCCTGCCCGTCGAAAGCCGCACGCTCGCCCGACGATCCGTCCGTATTGGACAGACCCTTGCTCTGGGAGCGGACATCCGCCTCCACGTCGCCGGGATGGGCCCGGAACGGAGCGCGGTGGCGGCCGCCTCCCTGCAGCGCGGGGGAATCAGGGCGCTGGTGAACTGGGGTTGCGCCGCCGCCCTCTCCCCCGAACTGTCACCGGGGCGGCTGCTGCTTCCCCGCTCCTTCATCCTTCCCGATCGCAGCGAAGTATCCTGCGATTCCGTCTGGTGGCACCGGCTGGCCGACCGGCTGGCGGATCTGGCACCGGTGACGGCACCTGTGGCCGGCAACGAAACCGTCCTGGCCACGCCGGCGGCGAAACGCACCCTCCATCGGGAAACCGGAGCCCCGGCGGCCGACATGGAAAGCGCCTTCCTGGCGCGCTGGTGCCTACGGCAGGGAATCCCCTTCGTCGCTGTCCGGGCGGTGGCCGACGACGCCGGGGCGGCGATCCCGGCCGCGGTGCTCGCCGCCGCTGATCCCGACGGCGGCATCGACCCGCTCAAACTGATTCTCCAGTTGCTGCGTCATCCCCGGCAGATCGGGTCGCTGTGGCGCCTGGGACGCCAGTTCCGCCGGGCCCGCGACACCCTGACGACGGCCGCCGCCCGCCTGCTCCCGGAAACATTTCTCATGCCATGATCGACCGCCTGCTCCGTCCCGTTCTGTATCTGTCCCACCAGGCCCAGCGGCACCCCTGGTGGACGCTGCTCTGCATTCTTCTGGGCGCTGTACTCAGCGGCCATTACGCCGCCACCCACCTCAAGGTCGACACCGACACGGCCAAAATGCTGGACCCCAGTCTGCCTTTCATGCAGAAACGCCGGCAACTGGAACGGACCTTTCCCCAAGACAAGAACGCCATCCTGCTGGTGGTGGAATCATCCGTGCTGGAAATCAGCGAGGCGGCGGCGCGGCGCCTGAAACAGTTGCTGACCCCACAAACCGGCACCATCGCTTCGGTTTACCTACCCACCGCCCATCCGTTCTTCGACCGTTACGGACTGCTGTATCTGGAGACCGGAAAGCTGGAACGGTTGGCCAACGACCTGGCCCGAGCCCAACCCTTCATCGCCCGGCTGTATCAGGATTTCAGCCTCCGCAGCCTGCTCTCCCTATTGGCCAGAGCGCTGCGCTTCGAAGAGGAACTGCCGGTCTCCCTGGATCCGGTGGCCGAGCGGATCGGCACCGCCTTCGACGCTGCCACCGCAGGTAAGCCCTATCTGCTGTCGTGGCAGGATCTGTTGTTCGAGCCCGAACGGAAGATCGGCGCCACTCTGCAATTCGTGGTGGTCTCGCCGGTGCTGGATTTCACCCGCATGCTGCCGGCCGAGGGCGCCATCACCACCATTCGCGACGCCATCGAGCAGGTGAAACGCATCGACGGCATCCCGGTACGGATCCGCATGACCGGGGAACCGGTACTGGAATACGAGGAACTGCTCAGTATCAGCCACGGCACCGAAATCGCCGGCCTGGTCTCCCTGGCACTGGTCTGCACCGCCCTTTTGATCGGCTTCCGCTCCTGGAAGCTGACCCTGGCCACCCTGGTCACCCTGATCGTCGGCCTGGCCTATTCGGTGGGGTTCGCGGCCTGGGCGGTCGGCTCCCTCAATTTGATCTCCATCGCCTTCGCCGTGCTGTACATCGGCATGGGGGTGGACTACGCCACCCATCTGTGTCTGCGTTACCGGGAATTCCTCCTCGAGGATCATACCCCCGCCGAGGCGCTGCGCCACAGCCTGTCCAGCGTTTCCCCCTCGCTGTTCCTCTGCGCCCTGACCACCGCCCTGGCCCTGTACGCCTTCATCCCCACCCCTTACAAGGGCATCTCCGAACTCGGTGTCATCGCCGGCTCCAGCATGTTCATCGTGGTCCTGGTGACGCTGACCGCGATGCCGGCGCTGTTGGCCCTGATGCCGCTCGATCCGGTCCGCCGCTGGAAGGAGCGGCGGACCCTGTTCCTGCCGGAGAATCTGGCCCGTTTCCCCTACCGCCACGGCCTGGCCCTGCGCCGGACGACCTTTTTCGCCGCCCTGGGCGCCCTGGGGCTGCTTTGCGGCATCACGGTGGACTTCAACCCGGTCAACCTGCGGGATCCCAACAGCGAATCGGTGAAAACCTTCAAGGAACTGCTGCGCACCAAGGAAGCCTCCCCCATGTTTCTCACCGCCCTCGCCGAGGGGGAGACGGAAACCCGGTTGCTGGAGAACCGCTTCGAACAGATCCCGGTGGTGGAGGCCGCGGTCTCCGTTTTCGACCTGATCCCCCAGGATCAGGAGAACAAGCTGGCCGTCATCGACGAAATGGCCCTGATCCTGGGGCCGCAGCTGGAACGTCCCCTGCGCCCGGAGACCGGGGGTACATCCCTGGCCGATCTGCAACGCTTCCGCCGTGATCTGGATTCGGCCCCGTCCCGGTCCCTGGAACCGGAGACGCTGGCCCGGCTCAAGGAATCCCTCGACCGTTTCATCACCCGGTGCCGCGCGCTCGGGGAACCGGCCTGCGGAAAACTGATCGACCGGGTCCAGTTCAGCGTTCTGGGCACCTTCCCCCGGGTAATGGAAAAACTGCGTCTGGGGCTGACGGCCCTGCCCATCGGAATCGCCGACCTGCCCGAGGACATCCGGGCCCGCTGGGTCAGCGATGAAGGAATCTACCGTATCGACATCCTGCCGGCGAAGGACATGAACGTCCTCGATCACGTGCGCGAATTCGTCGCCCAGGTGCGCGCCGCCTATCCCGAGGTGACGGGACTTCCGGTGATCTACATCGAATCGATGGCGGTGATCATCGCCTCCTTCCAGCAAGCGTTCGCTACGGCCATCGTGCTGATCTTCCTGCTGTTGTCGTTCCTGTTGCGCAACGGGCGCGACACGTTCCTGGTGCTGCTGCCCCTCGTCGTCGGCACCCTGCTCACCGGTGCGGCCACCGTGCTGTTCCGACTGCCCTTCAACTACGCCAACGTGATCGTCCTACCCCTGCTGTTCGGTCTGGGCGTCGACAACGGCATCCACATGATCCACCGCATGCATCAGCTCCCCCCCGGGCGCTCCGTCTTGACCACCAGCACCGCCCGCGGCATATTTTTCAGCGCCCTGACGACCCTGTTCAGTTTCGCCAGCCTGGCGTTCGTCTCCCACGCCGGTATCGCCAGCATGGGAAAACTGCTGGCCATCGGCCTGGTGCTGAATTTGCTGTGCACTTTCTTTATCCTTCCCGCTTTCGCCACCAATCGAATCCATTCGTCATGACCGTAAGCATCACCGAATTGTTACGCGATCGAGGCAACGACAAATTCGCTCTCCACGAACGCCATCTCAACCCGCAGATGGTTCGGGTGCTGCGCACCATCGGCTACGACCGCCTTTACACCCGCGCCGAGGGTCCATATCTCTACGACGAGGCGGACAATCGCTATCTGGACCTGCTCAGCGGTTTCGGCGTCTTCGCCCTGGGCCGTAACCATCCGACGGTCAAGGCGGCCCTCCGGGAGGTGCTGGAACTAGATCTGCCCGATCTGGTGCAGATGGACGTCTCCCTGCTCGCTGGCATCCTGGCGGAGAAGTTGGTACAGCGCACCCCCGCCCCCCTGACCCGCCTGTTCTTCTGCAACTCCGGCGCCGAGGCGGTGGAGGCGGCGATCAAGTTCGCTCGTTACACCACCGGCCGCAGCCGGATCCTCTATTGCGAGCACGCCTTCCACGGCCTGACCATGGGGGCGCTGTCCCTCAACGGCGAAGAGATCTTCCGCCAGGGTTTCGGCCCACTGCTGCCGGACTGCGAAGCCATCCCCTTCAACGATCTGGAAGCGCTGGAACGGGCGCTGCGAACGCGGGAGACGGCCGCCTTCATCGTCGAGCCGATTCAGGGCAAGGGGGTCAACCTGCCGGACGACGACTATCTGGCCGAAGCCGCCCGCCTGTGCCGCAAGCACGGCGCCCTGTTCGTGGCCGACGAAATTCAGACCGGTCTGGGAAGGACCGGCCGGCTCTGGGCCGTGGAACACTGGAACGTGGAACCGGACATGCTGCTGATGGCCAAGGCCCTCTCGGGGGGGTTCGTGCCGGTGGGGGCGGTGGCCATGACGGCGAAAATCATGGACAGGGTCTTCAACCGCATGGACCGGGCGGTGGTGCACGGTTCCACCTTCTCCAAGAACAACATGGCGATGGCGGCGGGAATCGCGACCCTGGAAGTGCTGGAAAGCGAGAACCTGATCGCCAACGCCGCCCGTCAGGGGGATGCCCTGCTGGCGGAACTGAACCGGCTGGCCCAGCGCTACGAATTCTTCCATCAAGCCCGCGGCCGGGGACTGATGATCGCCCTCGAGTTCGGCAAACCCGACAGCTTCAAGCTCAAAACCGCCTGGAATCTGCTGGAGACCGCCAACAAAGGCCTTTTCAGCCAGATGATCACCATTCCGCTGTTCAAGAAACACCGGATTCTCAGCCAGGTGGCCGGCCACGGTATGAACGTGGTCAAATTCCTGCCGCCGCTGGTGATCGGCGACGACGACCGGCACTGGATCGTCGAGGCCATGGACGACGTGCTCGCCGACTGCCACCAGGTTCCCGGCGCCATCTGGGACCTGGGCAAGACCCTGGCCGGCCACGCCCTCAAGGCCCGCAAATCCGCTTGATCGACCGAGAAAGTAGAGAGGAACGCCGACATGCGCACCCTAATCCTTACGATTTCGATGGTATTGGGCGCCGCCTCCTCGGCGGTGCAAGCCCACGCCGTCATCACGCATTCCTCCCTTGACGCCGGCCCGGTCGCCCCCGGCCAGGCCACCGATGTCCACCTGTTCTTCAACTCCGACATCGAACCCCTGCTGTCCATCGTCTATCTGGTCAGCGCCGGCGACCGGAAGCAGGTGCTCGAACTGCGCCACGGCGAGCGTCCCGGGGAGTTGATCGTCGCCCTGCCCCCGCTGGGGCCGGGCGAATACGCCCTGCAATACAAGGTCTTCGCCGCCGACGGTCACATCACCGAAGACGTGCTCAAGTTCACCGTACCGGGAGGCGAGCGCCGATGACGACCGAAACGGTTCCCGCCATCGCCGTCGGCGGCCTGGAAGGGCTAGCCAACTTCCTCGACGACCTCATGGGCGGCATCGCCCTGATCAGCTTCGCCCTGTCGCTGGGCGCGCTGATCTGGAACCGGCTGGTCCTGAAATCGCTGTTGCCGCCGGGACCGGGCAGCGACCGCCTCTACCGTCACAGCCTGCGCTGGCTCTATCTCGGCGCTTTCGCCCTGGCCGCCAGCCACGCCATCGCCCTGGCGGCCAAGGCCTGGGTGTTGAAGGAAACCCTGGGGACCCTGCCCTGGTCCGCCTACACCGCCACGGTCCAGTTCAAGGCCGGATTGATCCGCATGCTGCTGGCGCTGAGTCTGGGCTGGGTCGGGCGCGGCCTGCTGGTGCGGCCGGAAGATCCGCGGCGCTGGCGCCTGGCCTGGAGTCTGATGGCGGGCGTCGTCGTCTGCGGCGCCTGGCTGACCCACGGGGTGGGCCGCTTCGAAATGCGCGAACTGCTGATGGCGACCACCGTCCTCCATCAGATTTGTGGCGCCCTGTGGTTCGGGGGCGTGGTTCAGTTGATCGTGTTCTGGCGGGTGGCGCGCACCGATCCGGCGCTACGACCCTATTGGCCCCAGGCGGTGCGGCGATTCTCCACCCTGGGCGCCCTGGCGGTGGCCGGCCTGCTGCTGACCGGCATTCCCCTGGCCTGGCATTTCATCGACAATCTCACCGCCCTGATCGGCACCGGCTACGGCAGCCTGCTGCTGACCAAGATCGCCCTGATGCTCGGCGCCCTGGGACTGGCCTGGTTCAATTACCGGGCCGGCAAACGCTGGGAAAGCGTGGGTGACGATCCCGCCCTGTACCAGACCATACCCCATCTGATCGAGGCCGAATCCTTCCTCCTGGTCAGCGCCCTGTTCGTGGCCGCCACTTTGTCGAGCCAGCCGCCGGCGGTGGACATCCCCCATTTGACCGCCTCCCCCGGCGAAGTGTGGCACATGTTCAGCCCCAAGTGGCCCCAGCTGACCTCCCCCACCCACGAGGAACTGCTGATCGGCGAGGTGCAGCGCGCCACCATCGTCGGCAAGGAAGCCCCGGTCGCCGCCGCGGAATGGTCCAATTTCAACCACAACGTCTCCGGCCTGATTCTTACGGCCATGGCCCTGGTGGCCCTGGGCGGCTACCTGTTCCGCTGGCGCTGGGCCGACTACTGGCCCGCCGGTTTCATCGTCCTGGGAATCTTCCTCTTCTTCCGCTCCGACGCCCAGGCCTGGCCGCTGGGACCGTTGGGATTCTGGGAAAGCACCTTCGGAGACGGGGAAATCTTCCAGCACCGCCTGGCCACCCTGCTGGCCTTCGTCCTCGGCGGGCTGGAAATCCGGGCCCGCACCAACCCGGCCGCCCGTCGGCTGCGCTACCTCTTTCCCATTCTGTGCGCGGTCGGCGGCATTCTGCTGCTGACCCACGCCCACGGCGGCTTCGAACTCAAAACCGAGTACCTGATCCAGTCCACCCACACCGTTATGGGACTGCTCGCCATCTTCATGGCGGCCGGCCGCTGGCTGGAACTGAAACTCCAGCCGCCGGCCTCGACATGGGCCGGCATGGTGGCCATGGGCTCGATGACCCTGATCGGTCTGCTGCTGATGTTCTACGACGAACCCCTCTATTGAGAGGGGTTCCGTTTCACCCCGTTCCGGTCTCGTCCTCTTTGGCGTAGTCGGCGATCTTTCGGTCCAGCTTGGACAGCAGCGCCTCGAAGCCCTCCTTCTCCAGGATTTCGCTGAATTGCCCCCGCTTCAGGGCCAGATCGCTGATGCCGTCGTAACGCACGTCGACGATTTTCCAGCCGTCCCCGGTACGGCGCAAAATGTAGACGAATTCGACGTCCTCGTCCTTGTTAGGGGATCGCAACTTCGCCTTCACCACCCGGAAGCGCCCGCGAAACGGTTTCTCGGAGAGGATTTCGAACCGCTCCCCCCCGTAGTCGTCGAACTGGGCTGCATAGGTGGCGATGCCGTAGCGGGTCATCTTCTCGACGAAACGTTCCTGCTGCTCCGGAGACAGCCGCTTCCAGTGGGAACCCAGCACGTAACGGGAAATGGCCCGAAAATCGAACGCCTCCTGAACGACCGGTTCCAGCAACCGGTAACGCCCCTGGTAACCCAATTCCCCGGCCCGCTTCATCGCTTCCAGCAGCGTCCGGTTCAGCTTTTCGATAATGGGGGTCGCCTCACTTTCGGCCGGGGATTCCGCCTCCGCGGATACCTCGAGCGCCGGGTTCTTCGGTGTTTCCCGCCCCGTCTCCACCGGCTCGGCCAGCCCGGTCCCGACACTTGCCGCCAGAGCCCAGGGTAACAACGACCAGGCTAATTTGATCGATGGTCTTGCAGCCATGGCTTTCCTCCTTATCCTCGGATCGGGTATTTTACCGTCTTTGCGCCCGCGAAACGGATCGTGTCCTGCCCCACCCACATCGTCGGATTTGACGACACCCCTTTCCCCAAAGGCCACCGGGGCGATGTCACCGTGGTCGGGGCGATCTACACCGCGGCCCGCCTCGACGGCGTTCTTTGCACCCGCATCCGTCGCGACGGCGCCAACGCCACCGAGCGCCTCATCGGGGCGATCCAGGGCTCCCGCTTTCACGGGCACCTGCAACTGATCCTGCTCCAAGGCATCGCCCTGGCGGGATTCAACGTGGTGGACATTCACCGTTTGCACCGGGCGCTGAATCTCCCGGTGCTCGTGGTGTGCCGGAAACGGCCGGATCTCGACACCATCCGCCGGGCGCTGCTGGAAAAAGTGAAAGGCGGACGGCGAAAATGGCGTTTGATCCGAAAGGCCGGTCCGGTCGAAGCGGCCGGCAGCGTCTTCATCCAACGCGCCGGCATCGATTACGCCACCGCCTTGGCGGTGGTGCGAAACAGCGCGATCTACAGCAATATTCCCGAACCCCTGCGCAGCGCGCACATCATCGCCACCGGGATCAGCGGTCAACCCGGACGGCAGCGAGTGTGACCTCTATTTATTTCTTATAAGGAAATAAAAGGTTTTTTATTATTTGTTGAATAACCTATTGTAAACAGATCGGCCCGCTATATAATTATATTCGCTTTCACGAAGGCAGCAGCTTTACGGAAACCGGCCATGATCACCCTGTTGGAACTCGTTCTCTTGACCGCACTGGTTTTGACCGTGGTGCTCACAGTGCGCTTTTGCATTCACAACTATCAGCAACAGCGCTGAGTTTTTCCTCCTCCTCTAGTAGCGTTAGACCTCCTGTCCTACTTTGGATGTGAGCTTGACCCGCCCCGTGGCGGGTCTTTTTTTGCCACCCTACCGTTCGGCCAGTGGATAAATTCCGACCGCCCTGCGGATCTCCGCCATGAAGGGACGGGCTACCCGGCGGGCGCGCTCGGCCCCCTTTCTCAGCTCCCGCTCGATGACCTCCGGATGCTGAAGCAGGTCCTCATAACGTTCCCTGGCCTCTTGGAACAATCCGTTGAGATACTCGAACAGGAATTGCTTCATCTCCCCCCAAGCGATCCCTTCGGCGTAGCGGCGGCGCAGGGCCTCCACTTCCTCAGGGGTGGCGAAGGCCCGGTAGATGCTGAACAGGGTGCAGGTGTCCGGGTCCTTGGGGGCCTCCGGCGGCAGGGAATTGGTCTTGATCTTCATGATCAGTTTGCGCAGTTTCTTTTCCGGGGCGAAGATGGGAATGGTGTTGTCGTAGCTCTTGCTCATCTTGCGACCGTCGAGGCCCTGGAGCACCGCGGTCTCCTCGCGGACCACCCCCTCGGGCAGGACGAAATGCTCGCCATAGATATGATTGAAGCGGGCGGCGATGTCACGGGCCATCTCCAGGTGCTGGATCTGGTCCTTGCCCACCGGCACCTTGTTCGCCCGGAACAGGAGAATGTCGGCGGCCATGAGGATGGGATAGCAGTACAACCCCATGGTGACGCCCTTGTCCGGGTCCTTCTCCCCTTTTTCCAGATTTTCCGCCACCGCCGCCTTGTAGGCGTGGGCCCGGTTCATCAACCCCTTGGCGGTGACGCAGCTGAGAATCCAGGTCAGCTCGGTGATCTCCGGCACGTCGGACTGGCGGTAGAACACCGCGTTGTCGGTGTCCAGCCCCAAAGCCAGCCAGGTGGCGGCGATCTCCAGGGTGGAGCGGTGGATGCGCTCGGGCTCCTGGCACTTGATTAGGGCGTGGTAGTCGGCGAGAAAGTAGAACGGCTGGACGTCGGGATCGCGGCTGGCCTCGATGGCCGGACGGATGGCGCCGACGTAGTTGCCCAGATGGGGGGTGCCGGTGGTGGTGATGCCGGTCAGGACGATTTCCTTTGCGCGTGCTTCGTTCATGATGGTCTCGGTAATGATGATCCGGCCAATTATAATAGGCTTTTGTCTCCGGTAGCATCTATGGACTGGACCCTCCACGACGCCCGCGAAACCTACGCCGTCCCCCACTGGGGCGACGGTTACTTCGACATCGACGCCCAAGGCCGCCTGGTCGCCCGCCCCTGGCGCGATCCGGCCCGGGGCGAAATCCCGCTGACCGAGATCGCCGCCGCCGTCGAGCGCGAGGGACTGGCCCTGCCGGTGCTGGTACGCTTCACCGACATCCTCCGCGACCGGGTCGCGCGTCTCTCCCAGGCCTTCCACGCCGCCTGCGGCGAACACGGCTACCGGGGCCGATACACCCCGGTCTACCCCATCAAGGTCAACCAGCAGCGCAGCGTGGTGGAGGCCATCGTCCACGCCCCCGTACCCCGGATCGGCCTCGAAGCCGGCAGCAAGCCGGAACTGCTGGCGCTGCTGGCCTTGGCCCCCCGGGACACGCTGGTGATCTGCAACGGCTACAAGGATCGCGCCTATCTGCGCCTGGCCCTGATCGGCCGCCGCCTGGGGCTGGACGTCCACATCGTGGTGGAAAAGCCCTCGGAGCTGGACCTGGTCCTGGCGGAAAGCGACGATCTGGGCATCGAACCGCGTCTCGGCATCCGCCTGCGGCTGGCCTCGGTCACTTCCGGCAAGTGGCAGAACAGCGGCGGCGAAAAGGCGAAGTTCGGCCTCACCCCAGGCGGCGTGCTGGCGCTGCTGGATACCCTGAAGCGCTGCGGCCGCCTCGACCGGCTAACCCTGATGCATTTCCACGTCGGCTCCCAGGTGACCGACATCCAAGAGCTCAAGAAGGCCCTGCGCGAGGCCGGACGTTACTATGCCGAACTCCACCGCCTGGGGGCGCCGATCACTGTCGTGGACGCCGGCGGCGGCCTTGGCATCGATTACGAGGGTACCCGTTCCGACGATTTCTGTTCGGTCAACTACACCCTGGAGGAATACGCCCACAGCCTGGTACGCGCCTTCGCCGAGATCTGCGCCGAGGCGGACCTGCCCCACCCCCACCTGGTCACCGAGTCAGGCCGGGCCATGACCGCCCATCACGCGGTCCTCATCACCGACGTCATCGAAGTGGAACGCCCACCGGCCACCCCCCCCACCGCCGGGGGTGACGCGCCGGCGGTGCTCCAGGATCTGCGCCAGGCCCTGACCCGGCTCGACCACGACGGCCCGGTGGCCACTTTCCACGACGCCGGCTTCGACCTGCAGGAAGCCCGTGCTCTTTACGTCCAGGGTAAGCTCACCCTGGAACAGTTGGCCGAGGCGGAAACCCTGAGCCAGGTCATCGCCGACCGCATCCGCCCCCGCCTCGACCTGCGGCTGCGGGCCCACCGTGATCTCCTCGACCGCCTCAACGACCGCCTCGCCGACAAGATCTTCTGCAACTTCTCGGTATTCCAGTCGATGCCCGACGCCTGGGCCATCGACCAGACCTTCCCGGTGGTGCCGCTGCAGCGCCTGAACGAACCGCCATGCCGGCGCGGCCGCATCATGGACCTGACCTGCGACTCCGACGGCACCTTGAAGCGCTACGTGGACCGTCAGAGCGTCGAAACCACCCTGCCCGTCCACGCCATCGAAGCGGGAGAGCGTTACCTGCTGGGCTTCTTCCTGGTGGGCGCCTATCAAGAGATCCTCGGCGACATGCACAACCTGTTCGGCGACACCCATTCGGTCAACGTGGAACTGGACAAGGACGGCCGCTGGCGCCTGCGCGATCCCCTCCGCGGGGACATGGCCTGCGATCTGCTGCGCTACGTCCACATTCAGCCGGAAGCGCTGCAGCGCGCCTTCCGCAAGAAGCTGGCGGAAACGGGGCTGTCCCCGGCCGAACGCAAACTGTACGAAAACGAACTGGTCTCCGGACTCAACCGTTACACCTATCTGGAGGAATGACCATGCCTTTGAAAAGCGGCTTCATCGGCCTCGGCGCCATGGGCGCACCGATGGCCCGCAATCTGGCCCGGGCCGGCCTGCTGGAAACCGTGTGGAACCGTACCCTCGACAAGGCCGAGCAGCTGGCGGCTGAACTGGGCATCGATGCCGCCGAAACCCCTGCCGACCTGGCCCGGCGCTGTGACGTGATCCAGCTCTGCGTGTCCGCCGACGGCGACGTGCTCGAAGTGATCGACGCCCTGCTGCCGGGCCTGCGTCCGGGCACCGTGGTGATCGATCACTCCACCGTCGGCAGCGAAACCGCCCGCAGCGCGGCGGCGAAAGTTCGTGCCGCCGGCGGCGATTTCCTCGACGCTCCGGTCTCCGGCGGCGTCGAGGGGGCCCGGGCCGGCACCCTGGCGATCATGGTCGGCGGCGATCCGGAAACCCTGGAAAAGATCCGGCCGGTGCTGGCGACAGTCGGCGGCCGCATCGCCCACATGGGAGAAACCGGCACGGGGCAGGCCACCAAGGCGGTCAACCAGGTGCTGTGCGCCGGCATCAATCAGGCGGTGTGCGAAGCGCTGACCTTCGGCCGCGCCCTGGGCCTGGACCTGGACCGCGTCATCGACGTGGTCTCCCAAGGGGCAGCGGGCAACTGGTTTCTGGAAAAACGCGGCCCCACCATGATCCGGGGAGTTTTCCAGCCCGGCTTCAAGCTGGCCCTGCACCACAAGGACCTGACGATCTGCCGGGAGATGGCCCGCCGCGCCGGCGTCCCCGTAGCACTGGTGGAACGCACCCTGGCGGACTACGAACGGCTCATGGCCGAGGGCCACGGCGACGAAGACATCTCGGCGCTGCTTCGGCTCAGCGGGGACGCGCCCACAGATCGTGATCGCCCGAGCCGATGATCGCCACTTTGACGAACCGGCCGGGGCACAGGTCCCGACCCCCCTCGATCACCACCACGCCGTCGATCTCCGGAGCATCGCCGTAGCTGCGGGCGATCGCCCCCTCGCCGGTCACTTCGTCCACCAGCACCGTCTCGATCCGGCCGACCCGCCCGGCCAGCTTCTCGGCGCTGATCCGCGCCTGCAGGGCCATGAGCCGCTCCAGCCGTTCCGCCTTGACTTCCTCCGGCACCGGATCGGGCAGGTCGTTGGCCGCCGCCCCCGCCACCGGTGAGTATTGGAACGCCCCCACCCGGTCGAGGCGGGCTTCGCTCAGGAAGGCCAGCAGCGTTTCGAAATCCGCCTCGGTCTCTCCCGGAAAGCCGACGATGAAGGTGCTGCGGATCACCAGATCCGGGCAGATCTCGCGCCAGCGCCGGATTCTTTCCAGGGTGTCCCCGGCGTTGGCCGGGCGCTTCATGGCCTTGAGAATGGAGGGGCTGGCATGCTGCAGAGGCACGTCCAGGTACGGCAGGATCCGGCCCTCGGCCATCAGGGGAATCACCTCGTCCACGTGAGGGTACGGGTAGACGTAGTGGAGCCGCACCCACACCCCCAGCTCCCCCAGGCCCCGGGCCAAGTCGATCAAATGGGTCCGCCAGCGGCGGCCGCGCCAGTCGTCCTCCCGGTATCTCAGATCGACCCCGTAAGCGCTGGTGTCCTGGGCGATGACCAACAGCTCCCGCACCCCCGTGGCCACCAGACGTTCGGCCTCGCGCAGCACCTCGCCGATGGGACGGCTGACCAGATCCCCCCGCAGCGAGGGAATGATGCAGAAGGTACAGCGGTGGTTGCAGCCCTCGGCGATCTTCAGATAGGCGTAGTGGCGCGGAGTCAGCTTGATCCCTTCCGGCGGCACCAGGCTGGTGAAGGGATCGTGGGCCGGGGGCAGATGGCGGTGCACCGCCGCCATCACCCCCTCGTAGTCATGAGCGCCGGTCACCTCCAGCACCTGGGGAAACCGCACACGGATGGTGTCGGCCCGCTCCCCCAGACAGCCGGTGACGATCACCCGGCCGTTCTCGTCCAGGGCCTCGCCGATGGCCTCCAGGGACTCGGCCACCGCTTCCTCGATGAAACCGCAGGTATTGACCACCACCAGGTCGGCCTCATCGTAGCTGGGGGAGATCTCGTACCCTTCCGCCCGCAGGCGGGTGAGGATGCGCTCGCTATCCACCAGGGCCTTGGGACAACCGAGGCTGACGAAGCCGATGCGGGGTGAAGAAGATTCGGACATGGCAATCGCGTCTTGGGAAATGAGTCATTGTATCCCCAAGGCCGCATTGTCGGAAACCTCGGCGAGGCATGCGTCATCGGCGACACAAAAGACGCCCGTACGGGGCGGGCGCCGCAGGGGAAATGTCGGAAAATTTTACACCGCGGCCCGGCGGCGACCGAAACCGAGGCCGGCCAGGCCGAGGCTGAACGGGAGCAGGGGGGCGGGTTCCTGAATCCTCGAGGACGGCGTCCCCAGACCGTGCTCGGCGCGGAAGCGGATCCCGACGCGTCCGATATATAATCAACCCACATAGCTTGACGGCTATTGAGGGGAGGAGCCGGGATCGGCTGATGTTTCGGCCGGTCCATGAGCGAGGGCTTGCCCACCCCTGTCGAACACCAACCAACACGGCATCCGAGGAAAACGACCGAGCATGATCGAAGTCGAGCATCTCTCCAAACGCTTCGGGGACGTGACCGCGGTGAACGATCTTTCCTTCACCGTCCGCCCCGGTGAGGTCCTGGGATTTCTCGGTCCCAACGGGGCCGGCAAGACCACCACCATGCGCATGATCACCGGTTTTCTGCACCCGGACCGGGGCACGGTGCGGGTCTTCGGTCACGACATCCGCACCGAACCGTTGGCGGCCAAGGCGATGCTCGGCTATCTGCCGGAGGGGGCGCCGGCCTACGGGGAAATGACGCCGCGGGCCTTTCTCGGCTTCATCGCCCGGGTCCGGGGGTTGAAGGGCGCGGAGCGGCGCCGCCGTATCGACGCCGTGGTCGAGCGCCTGGCCCTGGGTCCGGTGCTCGACCGACCCATCGACACCCTGTCCAAGGGATTCAAGCGCCGGGTGGGCCTGGCCCAAGCCATCCTGCACCGGCCGCCGGCGCTGATCCTGGACGAGCCCACCGACGGCCTCGATCCCAACCAGAAGCACGAGGTCCGCACCCTGATCCGGGAGCTGGCGGAAACCAGCCTGGTGATCGTTTCCACCCACATCCTCGAGGAAGTCGGGGCGGTGTGCAGCCGCGCCCTCATCATCGCCCGCGGCCGCTTGCTGGCCGACGGCACCCCGGCGGAATTGGAACGGCGTTCCCGCTATCACGGCGCGGTCTGCCTGCAGGTGCGGGGCGGGCTGCCGGCGGATCTGGCCCTGCTGCCCGGGCTGGCGGCGGTGGAGCACGATCCCCGCTTCCCCGAGCGCCGCTGGCTGATTCCCGAGGCCGGGGTCGATCTCTATCCGAAAGTGCGCGATTTCGTCGCCGAACGCCGCCTCGACGTGGTGGAGCTGACCGTGGAACGGGGCCGGCTCGACGAGGTGTTCCGCGAGATCACCCGGTGATCGGCGTCGAGCGGCAAGGCGGATTTTGCACCGTCCGCTCCGGTTCGTTATCATTCCAATGTTTTGTCATCATCGAAACCCCCGACGCCCATCACCGCGATCCGGATGCGGAAGCTCTCGACCGTCCCGGATGATCCGTCCGCCAACAGGAAAGACCCGCCCATGACCTGGATCGTCTGCCGAAGGGAACTGACCGCCTACTTCGTCACCCCCCTGGCCTACGT
>Ga0256839_1002910_pt1 | contig 18404 bp, 15 predicted proteins | sample 354166metaG_FD_185968 | JGI IMG/M metagenome (GOLD analysis project Ga0256839, IMG submission 185968) | Hydrothermal vent microbial communities from Mid Atlantic Ridge, Atlantic Ocean - 354-166 | ecosystem: Environmental > Aquatic > Marine > Hydrothermal vents | place: Atlantic Ocean: Mid... | reverse complement strand
GGATCCGTAAACACTACGGACTTGATGACAACCCGGGCCTGGGACAGCAGGGTCTCTATTACTACTATCACACGTTCGCCAAGGCGCTGGCTGCCCTGGGAGTCGACCAGTTCACCGATGCCGAAGGCAAGGTTCACGACTGGCGGGCCGAACTGGTGCGTGAACTGGCCCAACGGCAGCGGCCCAACGGTTCGTGGGTCAACTCCACCACCCGTTGGCTGGAAGGAGATCCCAATCTGGTCACCTCGTACGCGCTGCTGGCCCTCGCGTACTGCCAACCGCCGAAGACTCGCTGACTCGACCGTATGGCCAAGTACATCGTCCGCTACGGTATCATGCGCTTCCTCGGGCTGTTCTCGGCTCGAGGAAGCGATCGCTATGCGCGAGGCGACCGGGTGATCGCTCGAACGCCTCGTGGCCTGGAAGTGGGCGAAGTCTTGGCCGTGGCCGATGAATCGTCCGAGTCCCACCTCAAGGACGCTCCCGGCGGTCAGCTACTCCGCGTCATGAGTTCCGACGACGAACATGAGTGGAGCATACTCAACGAGAAACTCGCAGAGACGTTCCAAACCTGCCAGGCACATGTCCGCCAACTGGGACTCTCGATGGAATTGGTCGACGTCGAACACGTCTTCGGTGGCGAACGGCTGATCGTCTATTACCTGGCCGAAAAACGTGTCGATTTTCGCCAATTGGTCAGGCAGTTGGCCGGCGAGTTTCAGACTCGCATCGAAATGAGGCAAATCGGGGTGCGTGACGAGGCCAAATTGCTGGCCGACTACGGCGACTGCGGCAAACCGGTCTGTTGCAACACGCACCTGTCCGCCATGCCGCCCGTCTCGATGAAGATGGCCAAACTGCAAAAGGCGACGCTGGACCCCACCAAGATCTCCGGACGCTGCGGCCGGCTGAAGTGCTGCCTGCGCTATGAATTCGACACGTATGAACAGATCGCCAAGGAACTGCCTCCCATCGGCGCCGATGTGGTCACTCGAGAAGGGCGGGCCCGCGTGCTCAGCCACGAGATCATCGCCGAACAACTGCTGGTGCAAACCGAAGACCACCGCCGCATGGTCATCGACGCCGCGGAAGTGCTGTCGGTGATCAAACTGCCGTCGCGGCAGAACCGCAATCAGCGTTCCCGGAAAAATCCCAGACGCGAATACCGGTCATGAACGATATCGCTCGAGCCTTCGTCGAACTGCTGCAACGCGATCCGAGGTTCGCGCCGTCTGCCTACGAGTTCATTCGTGAGGCGCTCACGTACGCTCAAGATGTGCTCGACATGGGCAGCCGTGTCACCGAGCAAGGCCAAGGGGATGCGGAGCAACACTTGACGGGCCAGGAGCTGTGCGAAGCCGTGCGGCAACTGGCACTCGACCAGTTCGGCTTGATGGCTCGAACCGTCCTGGGAGCCTGGGGAATCCACACCACGCGGGACATTGGCGACATCGTCTACCACTTGATCGACTTGGGGGTGATGCGCACCTCCAAACAAGATCGACGCGAGGATTTCGAAGACGTGTTCGATTTCGAAGAGGCGTTCGACCGGTCGTTCCAGATCACGTTGCCGAACCAGTGACCCGCAGCGCCGCTTCGACGACCGCTTCGGAAGTGATTCCGAATCGGCGGTACAGTTCCGCATAGGGTGCCGAGGCGCCGAATCCCCGCATCCCGACGAACACCCCGTCACGGCCGAGGTACCGCTCCCAGCCCTGCCCAATCGCGGCCTCCACGGCGACTCGAGCCGACACGTCGGGTGGAAGCACCTCGTCACGGTACGCGCGCGGCTGCGATTCAAACCACTCCAAACAGGGCATGCTGATCACACGCGCGGCGATCCCCTTCGCTTCCAAACGATCGGCCGCTTCCAGACAGATCGCGACCTCACTGCCACTCGCCATCAGCAACACGTCGGGAGTCGATTTGGCCGCGTCGCGAAGGACATACCCACCCTTCTCGATCGCCGCACCGGCGTTCGCCGTTTCCGTTAGTGTGGGTACGGCTTGGCGCGTCAGCACCAAGGCAACCGGTCCCGCTGCGTCGCTTAGAGCGCGGCGATAGCCGGCAACCACTTCCCGAGCATCGGCCGGCCGCACCACGCTCAGTCCCGGGATGGCTCGGCACGCCGCCAGATGTTCCACCGGCTGGTGCGTGGGGCCGTCCTCTCCCAACCCGATCGAGTCGTGACTGAGAATATAGAGGACCGGAAGCCGCATCATCGCCGCCAACCGCATCGCCGGACGCATGTAGTCGGTAAACACGAAAAACGTGGCTACGAATGGACGCAAACCGCTTTGAGCCATTCCATTGGCAATCGCCGCCATCGCATGTTCGCGAATGCCGAAGTGAAAAACCCGGCCGTCATACCTCCCCGCCTCGAAATCGGCTTCGCCTTCCAAGGCCGTCATGTTCGACGGGGCCAAGTCGGCCGAACCACCCAACAGCCACGGGATGCCCCGCGTGGCCGCATTGAGCACCTTTCCGGACGAGACGCGAGTGGCCAGTCCTTTCGCATCATTGGCGAATTGGGGAAACTGGTGGTCCCAGTTCTCCGGCAGCTCGCCCGCCCAGATTCGACTCAGCTCCTCCGCCGATCTCGCCTCCCGGCGGCGGTAGTCCTCCCACAACCGGTTCCACGAACCAAACAACTGCCGGCCTCGCGAGCCGAGTCCCGAAGCGAAATCTTGCCGAGCTTCCTCGGGAACGCAAAACGTTTCGTCTTCGGGCCAACCGTAAAACGCTTTCGCGCCGCGCACTTCTTCTGGCCCCAAGGGCGCACCGTGCGCCGCATGGCTGCCGGCTTTATGGGGCGCTCCGTACCCGATCACCGAACGGAGTCGAATCAGGGCCGGACGATCGTCCCCACCTTCGTCGAACCACCGCAATGCCGCTCGGATCGATTCCAGATCGTTGGCATCCTCGACGCTGTACACCCTCCATCCCATCCCTTCGAATCGGCGCCCTACGTCCTCGCTGAACGCCAGCGCCGTGTCCCCCTCGATCGTGATGTGGTTGTCGTCGTAGATCCAACAGAGATTCCCTAGACGCAGATGCCCCGCGAGAGACGCGGCTTCCGATGCAATCCCCTCCATCAAATCACCATCGGAACACAAAGCAAACACGCGATAACCACACAGGTCATCGCTGCCGTGTCCATATCGGGCACTCAGCCAGCGCGACGCGATCGCCATTCCCACGCTGTTGCCCACGCCCTGTCCCAGTGGCCCCGTCGTCGTCTCGATCCCCACCGCCTCACCGTACTCCGGATGCCCGGCGCAAGGGCTCTCCCATTGGCGAAACCTCCGGATGTCATCCAGGGAAATGGCGGGCCGGCCCGTCGGCTCTCCTTCGGCATCGACCTGCTGCACACCGGCCAAGTGGAGCAAGCCGTAAAGAAGCATGGAAGCGTGCCCGCAGGAGAGGACGAAACGGTCGCGAGCCGGCCAGAGGGGATGAGCCGGATCGTAGCGGAGGAATTCGTTCCACAGCACATAGGCCACGGGAGCCAGAGCCATCGGGGTCCCCGGATGCCCACTCTTGGCCTGCTCCACAGCGTCCATCGCCAGAGTGCGAAGCGTGTTGATGGTGGTCCGGCTCGGCTGGGGAGCGTCGCAAGTCATACCGTCTGTCCTTTTTCACAAATCCAAACAGCCGCCGGCGACACCGACCCGGCCGCCCAATGTACCGGGTGAACCGGCGAAGGACACCCATCGTAGTTTGCCGTAAGCCGCCGGTGAAGGTCGGGCAGGCCGGGGGTGGAACCGAAGAACCGAGGCAAGTAGACTAGGAGACGGTCACAAAACTCCATGCCGCAAGCAACACGTCCGAAACCGGGAAGCGGCGCGGCGGGTTTTGTTACAGGCTCTAAGAACGCTATCGCGAAACTTCCTCGTTTCTCCATACTCTCATGTTCTTGTAAAAGGATACGGTCCCCATGAACGACGAATCCACTCCCGTGACACCGTCGCCGGACGCGCCCGTCGCCCCTACCCATCCGGGCGGCAGCTCGGCCAGCCGCGTGCGACTGATGATCTGGCTGGTGATTTTGGTGATACTGGCCGGCGCACTGGCGTACGACCGATTTGTGGCGCTGCGAGGCTTCAAGAGAGCCACCAGAATACTCGATACGATCATCGCCGGAGGCGAGGATCCTCAGCCCACGCCAGCAGCCGCGAAAACCGATGAGCTCGCGACGGACAAGGCCGACAAGGGCGCGTCGGCAGGATCGGATACGGCGATGGCCCCGCCAGCCGAGGAGGAGTCGCTGGAACCGTCACCGGAGAAACCGGCTTCCGAGAAACAGGCCAAGAACCGGCGAAAGAAGCGCGAGTCGATCGTTTTCGGCCGAGCCGACATTCGCAAGGCACTCGGTATCCAACCCGCCTTGGAAGGAAAGGCCGCCGAAGCACCCAGCAAGCTTCCCTCGCGATTGCTGGGCGACAGCGACCCCAAAGCATGGGCTCACAAGCATGGCTACTGGGAGCTCTATCGCTGGCGCCGCGGTTTGCCCTTTCAATACTACGAACTGATCGTAATCTACACCGGGCCCAACGAGCCTCTCTTTTCCAACTACGTGGGCGGCGTGCCGCTGCAGCCATCCGAGTTTTCCGGTGTCGCCCTTCCCACCTTCGATCCCGACAACGTGCATGAGCCTCACGGACCCGTGATGGCCGGCATGGGTGACGAACCCGGCAAGAAAAAAGGCGGCAAGAAGGGCGCCAAGAAAGGCCACGCTCATGCGCACGACCACTCCCACGGACCGGCCGGTGCCGACAAGAAAGCTCCTGCCGAAACGGGCGGTGGCAAGAAGACTGGTGAAAAAAAGGGTGCCGAGGCGAAGCCCGACAAGAAGCCCCAGCCCAAAAAACAGGCCGACTCCCAGAAACAGAAAGACTCTTCCGAGAAACAGCAGTCGAAGTAACCAAGCCGCAGTGCGTGGGCCGATGCCGCTCGCCGCAAGGGGCGGCGTCGGTACCCATCGCTGCGATAGCGGCAACCGGGTAGGCGGCATGCCGATGGCTCGGTGCGGCTGCCGCGCCCCCGCTGCGTTGGCACGCCTTGCACGAGCTCCACTACAGGTGATAGTGCAGGCTCTCTTCCAACAGCGGATCCTGACGGGGCACCGGGTTGGCCTTGCCGAAGGTGCGCGACACCAGCAGGGTGAACAGGCCCAACACCAGCAGGATACTCCCCGCTTCGGCCACGCCCACCAACGGGCTTCCCGACTCGGGATGAGCCTGGTGAAGCGCCGGGATGACGATCCAGTAGAGGTCGAGCCAGCGGCCCAGCAACACCGCCCCGGCGACTCGAGCTGCAATCTTGCCGCTCCGCTTACTGGGACGCGGCAACAGCACGAAAAACGGCAACAGCCAGTTGAGGAAGATATTCATCCCGGTCACCGCCCCCCAGGCCCCGGATTCTCGAGGCACGAAGAAGGCGACTTCCTCCGGAATGTCCGTGTACCAGATCAACATGAACTGGCTGAACCAGAGGTACATCCAAAAACAACTGAAGCCCAATAGCAACTTGGCCAGGTCATGCAGATGCTCGGTGGTGAAGACACCGTGCAGCGGCCGTCCCGGCGCCCGCAGGGCCAGGCCGATCAGGATCATGGTGGCCAGTGTCGCTTGCATCATCCCGGCGAATTGGTAAGCGGCAAACACGGTGCTGTACCACATCGGCGTCAGCGCCATCAGCCAATCGAAACAGGCCAACGAGAACGTCACGGCGGAAACCGCCAAGAACAGCGCCGAGAGTTTGCCGTTGGCGATGGTCAATCGAGTTCCCCCCACCCGATCTTGCCGCCGAGACACCGACACGATCAACAGGGACAGCACACTCCACAGTGCCAGGTAGCCGACGGCTCGCACCAGCCAGAACTGCGGCGACAGCCACATCTGCTTGAACCAAAGCGTCCCCGCCTCACCGTGCGCATGCCAAGCGTAGTTGTGCATCCCGAGCGCCAGAACGCCCACGGAAATCACGCCGCATACCACCAGCGTGACCGCCATCGCCTCGGGCACGCGGCGAAACGCCACATTCCAGCCGGCTCCGGTCACGTAGCCGAAAGCCACAAACATGGCTCCGCCCAATCCCAACGTCGTCAGGTAGACCGAGGCGATCAGTAGATTGCCCCAAGCGTGCGTCGACGACAAGGGGACGGTGAGCGCCACCAGTACGGCCCCCACCACTGCCGCGAGCGTGAAGAGTCTCGCCTGACTGCCACTTAAGAAACCTAGGCCGTTCATTGTCTGGTTGCCTCGTCCACCGTCTACGGATTGGATTGCCGTTCGAGTTTCGCCTCGATCGCGTCGAGACGGGCGCTCAACTGTCGCAGAAAGTCGATGATCACCGCGTGCGTGTAGACCGCGTCGATACCGACCGGCGAGTTCTCCGAGCGGAGTTTCTGTACCACATCGTCCAATTCGTCCAGCGATTTGTCTAAAGGAGTCTTTTCGCTCATGGCTTGGCTTTCTTGTCAGGTGACGTGTTGCGTTGGGTTTCGGAATCCTGCTTGACTTCCGCCTCGGCCTTCACTCGCTCGGCCTCCGCCTTTTGCAACGAGCGAACGAAGTTGATCACGTCCCAGCGCTGCTCGGGCAACAGTTGACCGCTGAAGGGAGCCATATTCCCCTGCCCGTAGGACAGGATATGGAACAGTTGACCGTCCTTCATCTGCACCGATTTGCCATTGAGCAACGACGGTGGGGGCGGATAGCCTCGCTGCACGACGATGCCGTCGGCGGCACCGCCTCCTCCGTGGCACGGTGAGCAATAGGTCTGAAAGACTCTGCGGCCTCGAGCCACCGACGCCGAGTGCTGCTTGTCCTGCTCGGGTATCGGATTCTTCAGCTCCTCGCCGGCACGCAGTGCGTCTTCAGGCGTGGCCCGATAGTGGAGGACGATGGCGCCGCGAGCAATCGTGCCTGGAATGGGCGGCTGCATCGATGTGCCACCGGGCAGCACGGGATTCGCTTCATACGCTTTGAACGACGGCGAACGGCGCATCGCGGGAAGGAACTCCACATTGGGATGTTCGTAGTCCGGTTGCCACCAGATCGCCAGGACGATCACCAGCAGTAGCAGAATCGCCAGTACAAGATTGCGGCGGCCGATGTTCACCATGGGACTTTCTCCTCCGCCAGGCGTTCCTCGAATTCCACCACGCCATGAGGCTCCAACAGGGCATGGACAAAGTCGGGAGTCGTCACCGCATCGGTTTCTTCGATCACCACCACAAACCGATCATTGGTGACTCGCGGCGTCGCCAGCCGGGCACGCTTTCCCGGAAACAGGCGACATAGCCCCAGCAGAGCGAACACCGAACCGAACCCTCCCAACAGCACCGCCATCTCGAAACCGATGGGAACGTCGGACGGCAGCGAGTTCCACGGCTTGCCCCCCACGTTGATCGGCCAACTGACGGCCAAGGACCAGTGCTCGAACCACAACGCGAACAGGACTCCCGTCATCGCGCAGACGAAACAGACCCAGGTCAGCGGGGATGGGCGCAGCCCCATGGCCCGATCCAGCCCATGCACGGCATACGGAGTGAATGCATCCACAATCTTCACGTCCGCACGCCGCAGCGCCCGGATGCCTTCCAGCAGGTCCTCTTCGTGGGCAAACGACGCGAAGATCAACTGGCGACTGCTCATGCCACCGCCTCCTCCGGCTGGGGTATTCGTAAAGATTCCGGCTTCTTCACCTGAGCGACTCCCTTGACTTCCGCCATCGCAATCGCCGGAGCGACTCGGCAAAACAGCAAAAAGCAGGTGAAGAACAAGCCGAAGCTGCCAATCAGCGTAGCCACTTCAATCGACGTGGGAATGTAATAGGACCAACTCGAGGGTAGGAAATCGCGGTGCAAACTGGTAACGATGATCACGAACCGTTCGAACCACATCCCGATGTTGACGACGATGGCGACGGCGAATACCGCGAACAGATTGCGCCGCACGGCACGGAACCACAGCACTTGAGGAATAATCACGTTGCAGGAGAACATGGTCAGAAAGGCCCAACTGAACGGCCCCAATGCCCGATTGCGAAACAGGAACTGCTCGTATGCATTGCCGCTATAAGCGGCGATGAAGAACTCCGTGCAGTATGCCAGGCCCACAATGCAGCCCATCGCCAGCATCAGTTTGCACATCCGGTCGACGTGACTCACCGTAATGTAGTCTTCCAACCGCATGGTCTTGCGGGCGATCAACATCAACGTCAATACCATGGCCAACCCGCTGAAGATGGCACCGGCCACGAAGTAGGGCGGAAAAATCGTGGTGTGCCATCCCGGGATGACCGCCGTGGCGAAGTCCATACTCACGATCGTATGCACCGAGAACACCAACGGCGTGGCTAATCCGGCCAACAGCATGTACACCGTTTCGTAGTGGTGCCACGTGCGAGCCGACCCGTTCCATCCGAGGCTGAGAAACGAGAAGATCGACCGCTTCAGTCCCGGTTGGGTGCGGTCCCGCATCGTCGCCAAATCGGGAATCAGTCCGACATACCAGAAGACGGCGGAAATCAACAGATAAGTCGAAATCGCGAACACATCCCACAACAAGGGCGACTTGAAATTCACCCACAGCGGACCGCGGTAGTTCGGATAGGGAAGCGTCCAGAAAAAGAGCCAGGGGCGGCCCATGTGAATCAACGGGAAGATCCCGGCGCACATCACGGCAAAAATGGTCATGGCTTCGGCCGACCGGTTCACGGCCGTCCGCCACTTCTGGCGAAACAGGAACAGCACGGCCGAAATCAGCGTCCCCGCGTGACCGATACCGACCCAGAACACGAAGTTGGTGATGTCGAACGCCCAGCCGACCGTGCGATTGAGTCCCCAGGTACCGATCCCCACCGCAATCTGGTAGCTCACCGCCACGACGCCCAATACGAGGGCCGAGAAGGCAATGCCGAATCCGACCCACCATAGCGTGCTGGGAGTGGCCGCCATCGGCGCGGCGATATCGTCGGTGATATCGCCCAAGGACTTGTCGCCCAATACGAGCGGCGGCCGCAATTCCTGATCAACGTGTGACACGGTGCCGTCTCCGCAATTCCTGATCTGTTTGGTTCACTTGTCAGTGCTGTTAACGAGTTCAGCCATCTGCCATCGCTCACGACTCGGTCAACTATGGTGTCCAGTCGATTCGGCACCGCCTTCACGGTTCCGCACGATCCGCCGGTAACCCACGTTCGTCTGAAAACCGTACTCCTCCAACATGCGATACTGGCGAGGATCTTTGGCCAACTGCGAAATGCGGCTCTTTGGATCGTTCAGGTCACCGAACACGATGGCTTGAGCCGGGCAGCTCTGCTGACAGGCCACCTGCACATCCCCTTCGGCAATGGCACGGCCTTCCTTCTTCGCCTCGACACGCGCCGCCTCGATCCGCTGCACGCACATCGAGCACTTCTCCATCACGCCGCGAGTCCGCACGACCACGTCGGGGTTGAGAGCCAGATTCTCCCGGTCGCTGTCGTGCCGGTAATTGAACCAGTTGAACCGGCGAACCTTGAACGGACAGTTGTTGGCGCAATAGCGCGTCCCTACGCAGCGGTTGTAAGCCTGCTGATTGAGCCCTTCTTCGCTGTGGACCGTCGCCAGTACCGGGCACACCGTCTCGCACGGCGCGTGGTCGCAGTGCTGGCACATCACCGGCTGCACGCGCACGTCAAGGTCGTCGTCCTCTCCCTGCATGTAGCGGTCGATCCGCATCCAATACATCTCCCGCTGCCGCCGTACTTCGTCCCAACCTACCACCGGAATGTTGTTTTCCGACTGGCAGGCAATGACACATGCCGAACAACCGGTGCACGCATTCAGGTCGACCAACAACCCCCAGGCATGCCCGCTCTTGGGATGGTCGGGAGGCCACAAATCGAGATTCGCATCCACGTGCACTTCCGGCTTGCCCGACTCGGGATCGGCTCGGAACGCTTCGAGCGTGGTCGACTGCACAATGTCGGACCGGTCGGGCGCCCCATAAGCCGCGATCGACTCGGGCAGCTTCAGCGAGTGGTAGAGCTGCGTCACCGCCAACGGTCGCCGCCTTCCCGTCTTTCTCACCGACACGCCATGCCGCACTCGCTGGAGTGACTTCCCCTGCCAGTTCAGCAGGGGAGCCGCATTGCGCCCCACCGGCCGTCCGTTGGGCACCGTCGGCCTGGCTTCCAGCCAAGACGGCCCCACCTGTGCAAACCGCTCGGTCCCCGGACAACCGTACGCCAACGCCACTCCCAGCACTCGATCATGCTGCCCCGGCAGGACATAGACCGGCAATTCGAGCTTCACGTCGTCGACCGACAGCTCGACGATATCCCCTTCACCAACCCCAAGCTCTTCTGCCGTAGACGGCCCCATGCAGACGTAGTTGTCCCACGACACCTTGGTCACCGGGTCGGGAAGCTCCTGGAGCCAGGGATTGTGCGCGTGGCGACTCTCCGGCATTCCCGTCTTGGCGTACAGTAGCACCGTGTACCCTTCATCCGGCCTCGACACCGATGCCAACTCGAGTTGCCCCGGCGCCGAGTAGCCGGCCGGCTGAGGCGACTCCTCGATTTCGACAAAACCGAGTTGCACCGCGTTGTCCCAGAAGGCAACGGGATCGGCTCCCGGATCCGTGGCTCGAGGGCGAATCGCCTTCTCCCAGTGCTGCCGGATCAATGTCCGATCGTCGCTCGCGGATCCAGACCACCGCGCCAGACACTCGAGCAGCGTGCGCGTCTTTCCCAGAGGACGAATCGTCGGCTGCGAGAGACTGACCAGACCGCCCACTGGATGAAAATCGTTCCAGCTTTCCAGCAAATGCGATTCGGGACAGACGCAGTGGGCCACTCGAGCCGTTTCATTCAGGTGATCGGCAAAGCTCACCACCAGTTGCGCCTTTTTCAGTCCCTTGCGAATGCGACTCGATTCGGGCAGATCGTGCAATAAATCGACGTCGGCTACCAACAGCGCCGCAACCACTCCCTCTTCCAGTTCGTCGAGCAAATCGGCTAGCGCCGCGTCTTCTCCCTGGCGTTGGAAACTGGGCCGGTCCAGTTCCAGCGTCTTGCCATAGTTGCCCAACTGCTCGTTGATGGCGTTGACCAGTTGCTGAGCTACCAGGTCCTGACTGTCACACACCACCAGGGACGCTCCCTTGGCCCTTTGCAATCGTCGAGCGAGTGTCTTGAGGTCGCCGGCCGTGAAGGAGCCGACGCTGTCCAACGACGGCATATTTTTCGGAAGAGGAAGGGCGCCCAGCCTCTTGGCCAGATGAGCCAGGATCGTGGTGTAGTCCTGCGGGGTCACGCGGTACCGCCGATCGGCCTTCGATCCGGTCACCGTGAGCTGCGGCTCGAAGTGGGCATGGTACGACATCTGCGGCTGCTCGACCGTCGGTATGCGCTGCTGCCGCCAGGCCGCCGCATACTCGACGGGAGAAATCCACGTCCCCAGGAAATCGGCGCCGAAAGAGACGATCACCGCAGCGCGATCGAACCGGTAGCGAGGCAACCGCGACGCCCCGTGGGTCGAGTGGTGCGCTGCGCGAATCGACGAGCAACTGACGGGGTCGACGACGACGTGCTTGCCGTCCTTGAACTGACCAAGGAAGGCGGAAATGATCGCCGCCAGTGTGGGGCTGGTCCGAGTCCCGGTCACCAGTCGCACGGCGCCCCCCGACTCGCGAATGGCCTGAAGTTCCTGCAGCACGGCCCGATCGATCGATTCCCATTGGGCCGGCTTGCCCCGGCGCAGGGGCCCGTCCAGCCGGTGGCGGTCATAGAGGGCGATCGGCAATGCCTGCCCCACGGCGCACAAGCCTCCCCGTGACAGAGGATGTTCAGGCATGCCCTCCATTTTGAGCGGCCTGCCGTCCCGCACACCCACCAGCAGACCGCAGCCCGCCGGACATCCATTGCACGTGGCGGCGTAGCTGACCAGCTTGCCCGGCGCGAAGCTGTCCGGCATCTCCCCCAGCGGCATGGCATGCTGCACGGGCCGTCGTGTGCAAGCGGTAACGGCCGTCAGCGACAGCGAGAAGCCGGCTGCCTCGAGAAACCGCCGACGATCGAATTGCCAACGCGAATCGTGTGCGGCGGCCGAAACGGTTTCCGCGCCGGGCGGCTCTCCTGTGACTCGAGTTCGATCGGGTTTGTCATTCATGGTGCTATCGGCGGAAGGAATGCTGTCGGTCCTGGTGGTCTCCGGGCTTCGTCGTTGCACGGTCAGTAATGGCACGCGGCGCAGTCGATCGACGCATGCACGGCTTTTCCGGAAACCCCCGTACGGTTGACTTCCCGGTGGCAATTCACGCACCATCCCATCGACAATGTTTCGTACTGGTACATCCGTTCGAAGGTCTCCACCGGTCCGTGGCAACGCTGGCACGCCACGCCCGCCTGGACGTGCGCTTGGTGGTTGAACAACACATGGTCGGGCAGCTCGTGGATCCGCACCCACGGGATCGGCTTGAGTCCCGTACTGTCCTGCGGCTTGAGCTGGTCATCGAGCCCCATCATGTCGTACAGCTTCTTCAGCTCGGCGGAAACCACAGGGGCCGGTTCGCGTTTCTCCTTCGCAGCCTTTTTCCGCTCGTCCATCACCGCGGCGAACGACGCCGTGACAAACTTATGACACTTGAAGCAGATATCACTGGTCGGAATGCCGGCATAGCGACTGTTGTCTGCCGCCACATGGCAAAACTGGCAGTCGATGGACAATTCACCGGCGTGCAGCCGGTGGGAAAAGGCGATCGGCTGCTCGGGCGCGTACCCCTGCTGGTTCCCCGGCGATCTCCACTCGCGAGCCCCCATCGCCAGGACGAGAACGCCGAAGAAAAGCCCCATCAGCAGGGCGAGCGTGATCACTCTTTCTCGCATGGCGTCTTACCTCAATCGCTTCCGGTCGATTCGAACTAACATTCGATCTCCGCGTTCTTTCGGGCGTAGTAATACCAGTTCACCCACAGGCAGGTGGCGTAGTACAAGGCGAAGCCGTAGAGAGCGTATTCGGGTGTTCCCGCCTTGATCTGCTGTCCGAAGATCTTGGGAATCAAGTAGGCCCCGTACGCGGCGATGGCCGACGTCCAACCCAGTACGGGACCGGCTTGAGCCTTCTCGAAGATGATCGGGATCATGCGGAAGGTCGATCCGTTGCCGATACCGGTAGTGGCAAACAGCACGATGAACGTCAGCAAGAACGGAATAAAGTACTTTTCGGGCGTTGCACTGTGACGCGCCAAATAAACGATGTAGCCGGCGGCAATGGTGGAGAACACCATGATCCAAGTATCCCACTGGGTCACCTTGGCCCCGCCGAACCGGTCCGACAGCCAGCCTCCCACCGGTCGGATCAGAGCTCCCACAAACGGGCCGATCCAGATGTAGGCCGCCAGCGACAAGTTGTTCTGTTCGGTGACGAACACGTCCTGGAGCAGTTTGGGGAACGCGTTGGAGTATCCGATGAATGAACCGAAGGTCATCACATACAGCCAGGTCATGATCCAGTTGTGTTTGTTCTTGAAAATCGCGAACTGGGCGTGCAACGGCTCCTGGATGGCTCGAGGCGTACACCACTTCATCACGGCCAGTGTCACCAGCACGGTGATTACCAGCACGATGAAGGTGGAGACGAGTTCGGGGACGGGCCAGGAACGACTCCAGACGAGAAGCCCCACACCGACCACGACGCCCACGAACCCCAGCCCCTGCAGCCAGAGGTATTTGAAGATGGCGAACGGCGTGGGACCGCACGGATGCTGCGGCAAGTTGTTCATCAGCAGCCACGCCAGTACGGCCAGGAAGGCCATGATGGGCACCCATACGAGCGCCGCATTCTGCAGCCAGATCTGCTCGGCACCGGCCGCCGTGGTGATCTCGTAGGGCGCCCCTCCCAGGGCCCCGAAGATGCTTCGCGTGATCACGATGGGGATCAGGAACTGCATCACGCTGACGCCGGCGTTGCCGAGTCCCGCGTTGAGCCCCAACGCCAGACCTTGAACGCGTTTGGGGAAAAAGAACGAGATGTTCGACATGCTGGAGGAAAACGCGCCTCCCCCCACACCCGACAGCGCCGCCAAGACGATGTAGACGTGGAACGGCGTCTCGGCATTCTGCAGCGCGAAGCCGGCGGCGGCTGCCGGAATGATCAGCAAAACCGTCGTCATAAAAATGACGTTTCTGCCGCCGCAAATCGCGATCATGAACGAGTTGGGAATCCGGAGCGTGGCGCCGGCGAGACCGGCCACCGCTGGGAGCGTGTAGAGCAGCGCCTTGTACGCCGTTTCGTCCGCGGTGTCGCCCACCCAGTCCGAAAAGGCGAACAGATCGGGATTGGCGAAGTGGATCTTCTGCATGGTTTTGACGATCATGCCCCAATAGAGCCACACGGAGAACCCGCACAGCAGATTGGGGATCGAGATCCACAGATTGCGGTTGGCGATCCGTTTGCCTTCGCCCTCCCAGAAGGCATCGTCTTCCACGTCCCAGCGTTCCGGTGTCGCAGCCATGTTCTCTTCTCGCTTTCACAACTCGCGGGTCGTCCCAATCGGTCAGCCACCGACTCGCGGCGCCTGCCACGATTTGACTCGACCCGCTATCACAATTCGATCTCCGGTTCTTGTTCCGCATCGAGTCGGACCAGATGGTCCAGCGACAATGGTCCGGCGCCCCGCCATACGAACAGCGCCAAGATGAAGAACACCAGCGCCGTGAATTGGAAATTGATGTTGGTCGACAACAGCCCGCCGCTGATGCCCGAGCCGGTCAACGTGATGATGACCGCTCCCAACAGGATCACCGCATTGATGGCGGCGGCGACGCGGGTCACGAATCCGAGCACCAGCGCGGCCCCGCCGATCACATGAGCGAAGACGACGGTCCACGCGATCATGGCCTGGGCTTGCACGGCGAAACCGTTGCTCAGCGCGGTTTCCCCCAACGTCCTCTCCAATTCGTTCATGTTCACGATGAAGTAGACGCCCTTGATCAACAGGGCGATGCCGAGGTAGATCCGCAGCGCGTCCATCGGCCGCAGGTGGCGCAGACCGGGAATCAACTCCGTGAGCGGTACTTTTTCCTTCGCTTCGGCGCGACGCCGCTTCATGGCGTCCTCGAGTTCCCGAGCCGCATCCGCCTCGACCTCGGGGCTGAAGCGGACGACCAATGCGAAAAACGACCCGACCGTCACCAGACACCCCAGGATCAGCAGGGCGTAGCGGTAATCCATCCCCTCGATGCGAAACAGGAAACCGGCGGCCACCGCGCCCATGTTGCCCCCCGCGCCGACAATGCCCGCCACCGCGCCGAGCGCCTTCTTGTTGATGAAGGGAACGACCGAATAGGTGGCCCCCTCCGACATCTGCACGAACAGGCTGAACAGGATCATGGCGGGAATCGCCAGCGCGATCAGCCGCATCTGCGAAAACAGCATCAGCGCCAGCCCTTCGATGAACAGCGCGATGAACAACCATCGGACGCGGCCCTTCAACCCGAAACGTTCGACGAACAAGTCGCTGACGAAGCCCCCCAGGGTTCGGGCGAAGATATTCATCAAACCGAACAGCCCGGCCACGAGCCCCGCTGTCTTGAGTCCGAGCCCGAAATACTCGCCGTAGTACATCGCGGCCACGTTGTTGATCGTCAGCTCGATGCCGAAACAGGCCGCATAAACGACGAACAGCGCCCAAACCCGGTAATCCTTGACAGCCAGCAGAAACGATCCCTTCTGCTTCTTCACCGTCGGCATCTCGCCCCGAGCACGCAACTCGCGGAAGTTCCCGTCGGGCAGATCGGTCGTGAGGAAGTAATAGGCGATCCCCGTGAGGAAACAGACGATACCCGCCACCACCATCGACAGCCGCCACGACAACGCGTGCGTGTAGCCGATGGCGAGAAAGACCGAGAAGATCAGCGGCATGACCATGTTCGTCACGCCACCTCCCAGATTTCCCCACCCGGCACTCGTCGCATTGGCCGTCCCGACCACGTTCGGTGCGAACATCACCGACGTGTGATATTGCGTGATCACGAAGGACGCCCCGATCACTCCGATTCCCAGCCGGAACAACAGAAACGTCGTGTAGTCGTGCGCCAGTCCGATCGTCATCACGGGAATCGATCCGACGATGAGCAGAATCGTATAGGTCAATCGCGGCCCGATCCGGTCGCACAGCGATCCGATGAACAACCGGGCGAGAATCGTGATCGCCACCGAAGCGATGATGGTGTTGCCGATCTGCTCCTGTGTCAGATTCAGCTCCTTCTTCACCTCGGACATCAGCGGAGCGATGCCGAACCAGGCGAAGAAGCAGAGGAAGAAAGCGAACCACGACATGTGGAACGCCCGCATCTGCGGCGTACGGAAATTGAACAACTCGATGCGAGTGGCTTTGTTGCGGACTTCCATCGGACGTGCCTCGACTTAACGCTTCCCGTACCACCGCACGACTTGCGTCTTGCGCCACAGGTAGGGGTTGGGAATGACCAGGACGTGAACCAGACGTGTGAAGGGGAAGTACCCCACGATCACGAACGCCAGAATGATGTGCCACTTCACCAGCCACGGCATCGCCGTGACATAGCTGGGATCCGGCCGCAGCAGGAAAATCGACCACAAATAGGGCGACAGACTGGCGGAAAACCAGCCCGAGCCCCAGGGGTGGAATACGGCGATCGCCACGCCCAGCACGACCTGCACCAGCAGCAAGCCGAACAAGACCCAGTCCGACACGACCGTCACCGCCCGTACTTTGGCGTTTCCCAGACGTCGTACGATCAAACCGACCATCCCCAGCAGCGTGAGAAAACCGAACGCCAGCGCCGACACCTCCAGAATGAACAGCCTCAGGGGATGACTGTTCCATGCCAGGATGGAGCGGGGAATGAACAATGCCACCAGGTGGCCCGCCGTGATGATCAGCACTCCGTAGTGAAACGGGACCACGGCCCAGAAATGCTGCTTGTTCTCCAGGAACTGACTGGAAAGACTCGAATAGGAAAACGACTGGGTGCGATAGCGATAGATCGTCATCAGGAAGAAGACGACCAGGCAGATATAAGGCAGTCCCACGAACAAAAACTGGTCGAAGGTATGTTGGGTCATCGTTGCACCGTCCGTTTCCGTGTGCTAACTCTCGTCGTTCGGATCCTCGTAAAACCGTGGGTTGGTCGGCAACGCCATCTCGTCGATGCAGCCGGGCATGTCGACGCCGGACGCTCCCGGCGGATCGGCAGCCGGAAAACCTGGGGCACCGCATCCGCCGCAGCCGTTGCCCTCTTGCCCCAGCACCGGGAACGCGTGCAGCGGATCGACGCCGGCCGGAAATCCCTCCGCCGTCTCCCCCTCGCCCCCGGACAGCAGCGGTCCCCACTCATGCCGCACGATCTCTTCAAGACAGGCGATCACATGCGAATAGGGGCTCCCCATTCGCTCGGCCGATGCCCGCATCTTCACCAGCGCCGGGAAGACGCAGGCCGGCACGAAACGGTCGGCTTCCTGCCGCGGCATCACCGCCGCCAACTGCAACACATGACTGATGTGGTCCGGCAATTCGGTCGACTCGGAAATCCCGTACTTCGCCAACTCCTCGCGCATCCGCACCAGCAGCATACCCCGCGTGAACTCCTCGCCGAACAAGTGCCAACCGATCTCCGGCGCGCACTTGGAATGGATCTCGAACGTGCGCGTGTAGATCTCCTCCAATTGTTCCAAGGGCAACCGCTGGGTCCGCTCCCCGAACTGGGCGATCTCGGCGGCCGCCAGCGGAATCTCATGTTGCAGCAGCACATACAACCGCTCCACGGCGAACAGGGTGTCGGACGCGGGATAACCGAACAGCCGTGCCAGAGCTTGCAGAGCCTGCCTGAGATGCAACTCGAACATCAGATTCCCTTTCGCATCCCGCCCACGAATCCGAAACCGGTCTCGGCCTTCTCTTCCATCGGATCCCGCATCATTTCGATCGCCTGCTCTCGGGCCATCGGCGGAATCACGAACCGGTCCTCGAAGGTGCACAACGACGTCAGTTCGTAGATGGCGTCCGCTTCCTCGCGCGAGCAATCGGCCTCACGCAACATCCGATCGGCCAGTTCCCGGTCGACGTCTCCCACCGTCTCGGCCCGCCGATGCCACCGCACCGCCTTCTGCTTGGCCAAAGCGTACCGCACCGGACCCTCATGGCCGGCTCCCAGCAAGTTGGCCAGGAATTTCAGCGGTACGCGCGACGTATCGATGTCGTGAAACAGGTTTTCCGAATTGTGCGTGACAACGTCCCCTTGCTGACTCGCCTGTACCGGAGAAAGCGGCGGCACGTAGAACAACATGGGGAGCGTGCGGTACTCGATGTGAGGCGGCAAGGCGATCTTCCACTTCATCACGAACTGGTAGACCGGAGACCGCTGAGCCG
>Ga0256839_1002909_pt1 | contig 18416 bp, 14 predicted proteins | sample 354166metaG_FD_185968 | JGI IMG/M metagenome (GOLD analysis project Ga0256839, IMG submission 185968) | Hydrothermal vent microbial communities from Mid Atlantic Ridge, Atlantic Ocean - 354-166 | ecosystem: Environmental > Aquatic > Marine > Hydrothermal vents | place: Atlantic Ocean: Mid... | reverse complement strand
CCTTTCGGCAAATAAGATGTCATGCACGTCATCATAGCCCCAATTGCCCGTCTGCCCGAAGATGGTTTTTTCACCATCATCGTGGAAGAAAGGCACGAACTCAATGGGGCCACAATACACATCAAGGCCGTTCCAACCGGTCAAAGCCCGAGCTGTTTCTACGATGTCTTGCTGGGTATAGCCGTTGTCAGCGCCCAAAGTAAACAACTCGTAAAGTTCACGGGCATAGTTTTCATTCGGTTCAAACTTGTTGTTTTCCACACCATTTAAAAAGATAAGCATAGCAGGAGTAATACCGATAGCCTTGGTGAATTCCTTAAAATTGCCCAAAGCATACTGCTGCAAAATCTTATGGTATTCGTACATGTAAGAAGGACAGAAGTAAGATTCAAAGCGCGTCACGAAATGATTGCTCCAAAACAAGGCCAATTTGTCTCTTAAACCATTTTGCACCATGCCCTGCATCCACAAATAATTCCAACTCAAAAATTGCTCAAAAATCTGATCGTCAACCATGTCGGGATCGTAATCGTCAACCGTCCAATTTGCCCAAGGAGGTGGATCCGGCAAAGGCATGGCTAAGGCCTCGTCGATAAGGGCATCCACCAAATCGGAAGGATTCTGCGCCAAGGCAGCCTGTATGGTATCGTAGGTGGCACCAAATGCGAGCCGCCGATATAGATGCTGAGCTCGCCGCGCATTCCAGGGCATGTCCGCTGACGGCACATAAGGCGCCAACGTACCCGTTTCACAAGAAAAAAGGGTTGCCATAAGGTAAGATTTTGATAAAACCAAATAATGTATTGAAGAGGTCGCTATCCAAAATCCGAATGAAAATTGCATTTTGGCACAACTCTCTTTAAAGACGGCAAGATAGGATACTTTGTTACAAAAACCTTAAAAATGATATCCACAAATGCCCAACATACGACCGTTTACGAAAAAAACGTTTCTGTATTTGGATATTGGAGATTCCTCCTATATATTTGTCCCACTTTCACGTAAAATCCTGTTGTCTAAAATCTCTCACCATGAACTTCCGAACCTCCCTCTCCCTACTCATCCTCCTATTTGCAGGCGGCCTTTTTTCGCAAACGGCTGACAACGACTTGGTTTTTACCTCCGGTATAAAAGACTTGGATAAGGCCTTCTACCAAGATAAAGAAGAAGGCCTTTACTATATCGACTTTGATGCCGTTAGTGTCATCGTCAAATCCATCGTCATTCTCGATAGCCAGGGCTCAGAGAAATTTAAAGTGGAAGGCACCGAGGTGCCCATCAATGAAATTTTTGAAATTGATCCGAAAACCCTGGGGCTCAGCCCGGGCCGCTATACCCTTCAGGTAAATTCCTATACCGACAGCTGGCAAAAAACCATTACGGTTCAATAAGAACTTCCACAAAAAAAAGGGGGCTTTGCCCCCTTTTTTTGTGGGCAACAACTCACTTCAAGATTACCGCATCTACCTGTTTTTCCCGCATCAGCCTATTGAACTGCTGCAAGTCGCGCTCCTTCATTTGCCGAAAGGCAGTCAACACCTCATCAACAGCTCTCTCCAACTCTTCTTTAACAGCCATAGCTTGCTGCGTAGGTGGATAATCGGCGCCCATGATGGCATTTAAGTGCGCCAGTTTGTTGGTCAAACGCACCGGAAAATTGAGGGGATCCTGGGCGCTGCGGTTTTTCGTTTGATAAAGCTTTTGCTCCAGCTCAAGCAAAGAGCTGTCAATCTGCTCCGCCAGGGCCAACACTTCCTCCAAACCTTCTTTTCCCTTCAAACGGGACTGATAGTTTTTCAACTGTTGCCGCAAATCGCGCATCTCCAAGATGGCTTCATGGGCTTCACTGACTTTGTCCAAAATCTCCACGGCAAAATCCACCTGTTGTTGTATTTCTTGGGAAGAAACAAGCGATCGGGGATCCTGCTTCACCTCAAAAGGAAGTTGCCCCGCCTCAATTTTTCCCTCTGCCGAGCGATAAGTCCATGACAACCGATATCTACCCGGAGCCACTTTAGGCCCTTGCAGAGAGCCCCACCAGAAAATCATGCCGGGAAAGTCCTTCGCCTTAGGGTAGCGCAAATCCCACAGAAAATAGTTGGCTCCTTGCTTCAAATCTCCAATAGCCTCTTCTTCCCCCTCTCTCTGTGAGGAAAAAGAACGAATTTCTCTGCCATTTGCATCGAGAAAACGCAAAGTTAACGTATCCTTTTCGTTCCAACGAGGCAGGTAAAAGTGCAGGCGCAGCCCATTGGCCTCATTGACTCCGTATCGGAAACTGGAACGAGCCGCCTGACCACCTTCCATGCGGTAGGGAGCTGCCGGCTCAAAGAAGTGAACTTCTCGCTTGTCCACCTCTGGCGAAAGCTGCCGTAGCAAACTCAAATCGTCCAAAACCCATAAGCTGCGCCCCTGGGTGGCTGCCACCAAGTGGTTGCCTTTGACCGCCAAATCGGTGATGGGAACTTCCGGTAAGTTCAGTTGCAAAGACTGCCAGGACCGCCCGTCATCAAAAGAGACATACATGCCCCGCTCCGTACCGGCATACAACAAACCCTGACGCTCAGAATCAGCCCGAACAACCCGCGTAAAATCTTCTTCGCCTATGCCGTCAACCAAGAGTCGCCAGCTTAGGCCGTAATCCTCTGTCTTGTACAGATAAGGTCGATAATCTCCCGACTTGTAAGCCGTGGCTGCCACGTATAAACCGCCCTCGTGAAAGGGGTCGGCCTCCAGGCTGTTAATCTGAATCCAAGCCGGCATTTGGGGCGGAGTAACGTTTTCCCAGTGGGCACCATCATCTCGCGTCAGGTAAATCAAACCGTCATCGGAACCCGTCCAAATCACACCGGGCCGGGTGGCTGATTCCGCCACGGCAAAAATGGTACAATAGTACTCCACAGAAGTGTTGTCCTTGGTAATCGGCCCTCCTGAAGGCCCGAGTTTGGTAGAATCGTTGCGAGTCAAATCGGGACTGATAACTTGCCAAGACTGCCCTCCATCCGTACTTTTGTGCAGATAATTTGATGCTGCATACAATCGGCCTGAATAGTGCTTGGAAAAGAGAATTGGAAAGTTCCAATTAAAGCGATACTTTAAATCTCCTGCTCCATAGCCCATGGGCAAATCGGGCCAAACACTGACATTGCGGCTCATATCCCTTCGATGGTCTTTGCGTTCTAGATATCCTCCGTAACATCCGCCGTAAACGATATCGGGATCAGCAGGATCCGGAGCCAGGTGGGCACATTCACAACCGGCCGTAGGCTCCCAATCTCGCTCGGTAATCCACCAACCGTTGCTGCGATGAGCGATGCGTATGGAGCTGTTGTCCTGCTGCGCAGCATAAACCCGAAAGGGAAAGACGTCGTCCGTAACCACCCGATAAAACTGGGCAGTAGGCTGATTGTGGTAAGTCGTCCAGGTCTCTCCCCCATCAAAACTCACCTGAGCTCCGCCATCATCAGCTATGATAAGCCTGCGGGGGTTGTGCGGATCTATCCACAAATCGTGGTGATCGCCATGCGGAGACCCCATGGTAGTAAAATGGCGCCCTCCGTCTTTCGACTTGTACCAACGCACATTGAGCACATAGACGATGTCTTCGTCTAGGGGATCGGCATAAACCCGGGTGTAATACCAGGCTCTTTGCCGCATTTTGCGTTCGTCATTGACTTTCTGCCAGTGTTCTCCCCCATCATCCGAGCGAAACAGCCCCCCCTCAGGGGCTTCCACCTGGGCCCAGAGGCGATCGGAATTGGCTGGAGAAACAGCTATACCGATGATGCCCAAAGGGCCTTGCGGCATACCGGGCTTTGCGCTAAGCTCCACCCAGTGATCTCCTCCATCAGTGCTTTTCCACAAGCCCGAGCCTTCTCCTCCGCTGGAAAAACTGTAGGGCGTGCGGCGCACCCGCCAAGTTGAAGCATAAAGAATGCGGGGATTGTTAGGGTCTAAAATCAAGTCGGCAGCACCTACATCGGCATCCACATAGAGGATGCGTTCCCAAGTCTTGCCACCGTCTTTGGAGCGATATACACCGCGCTCCTCACTGCTTTTGAACAAATCTCCAAGTACCGCCACGTAAACCCAATCGGGATTTCTCGGATGGATACGGATGCGGGCAATATGTCGCGACTCGGGCAAGCCGACGTGTTTCCAACTCTTGCCGCCATCCAGCGACTTCCACAGACCGTGACCACTGGAAACATTTCCCCGCAGCGTTTGCTCACCCTGTCCGACGTACAAAACATTGGGATCGTATTCGCTGATGGCAATGGCACCGATGGAACCACCGAAAAAGCCGTCGGAAATGTTTTTCCAACTGCGCCCCCCGTCTTCGGAACGCCAAACACCACCTCCTGTAGCACCAAAGTAAAAGACGTTCTTTCGCAGCGGATGCCCGACTACCGCACAAGATCGCCCTCCACGAAAAGGCCCGATGCAACGCCAATAGAGCGAGCCGTAAAGGGCCGTATCCACGGCAGGTAAATCTCCTCGGCCCGCCTCGGAAATTGAAGGCTGAAAGGCACAGGCCGAAAAGGCCGGAAAAAGAGAAAAGAAAAGAGCAATCCAAAGGAGGGATAAAGATTTCATGCCATCTGTTGGGTTATGTCATAGGGCAAAAGGCAAGCAAAGGACTATACCGGATCCCCCTCAAAGATCCGAAAAAACGGGGAAATCACTCACCTTCTTTAAAAATAGCTACCATGCGTTCATCGGGTTTGACATAAGCTCTATACATACCTGACGTATTAAAAGGCATGGCGATGTTGCCCTGGCGATCCAAAGCGATAAGACCACCATCGCCTCCCAGGGCTTTGAGCTTCTGATGTATGATGTAATCTCCTGCTTGCTGCACCGTTTCTCCCAGGTAAAGCATACGAGCAGACATGTCATGGGCCACAGCCTCGCGAATGAAAAATTCGCCATGCCCCGTACAAGATACGGCACAACTGGCGTTGTCCGCATAAGTGCCCGCACCGATGATAGGAGAATCTCCCAAGCGCTTCCAGCGCTTGTTCGTCATGCCACCCGTAGAAGTACCCGCAGCCAAATTGCCGTATTGATCCAAGGCCACACAACCCACCGTGCCGAATTTGTGCTCCTGCTCTTCAAGCGTCTCTCCCACGGGCTGCGCCTTTCTCTCTTTTTCCAAACGGCGCTGCAGCGATTTCCAACGGCGCTCTGTGTAGAAATAGGACGGATCTACGGTATCCAACCCCTGCTCCACAGCAAAGCGATCGGCACCTGCACAGGTGAGTAAAACATGTGGACTTTTTTCCATGACGGCCCTGGCAGCCAGAATGGGATTTTTCACCTTGCGAACACCGCCCACTGCACCGGCGGCATGGGTCTTGCCATCCATGATGGAAGCGTCCAGCTCGTTGTGGCCTTCATGGGTAAACACGGCTCCTCTACCCGCATTGAAAAGGGGGGAGTCTTCCATGCTGGTGATGGCTGCTACCACGGCATCCAAGGCCGTACCTCCTTCGCGAAGAACCGCTTCTCCCCGATCCAGTGCTTCTTCAAGTGCTTGCTCGTAAGCAACCCGGGTTTGCGCATCCATCTTTTTCGGTTTGATGGTGCCGGCACCGCCGTGAATGACCAAGGCATATTGGGGAGTATGCTGCCCGTCAGTTTCAGCAACAACATCTTTCTCGTATTCGCTCTCTCCACAAGCGGATAGCAGGAAGGATAGCCCAAAAAGGAGCAAGAAAAAGGATTGAATTTGTTTCATGGGTCGTGAATTGTAAGATTGTAGGTTAAATCAGTTGATCGCAAAATTAGCGTCAAAGGTATGGAATGCCCCCATTTTCAAGACATTTGATACCTTTATGTCAAACTCAGAGATGCCTTCCAAGCGTGAAGCATTTCTGCTCGATTTTACAGACTATGCAGCGCAGAACATTTGCCAAACGCTTTTTTCTCGGTCTGATGGCTGCCAGCCTGGGTGCCCTTCAGCTCAGAGGGAAAGCCGTGTTTAAAGATACCCGTAAAAGCATCAAGCCCCCTCGGCTGCAAAAAGGCGATACCATAGGTCTGATCACACCGGGCAGCTATATCAGCGACGAAGGTTTGGAAAAAGCTGTAAGCAACCTGGAAAACCTGGGTTTTCGGGTCAAGCTCTCCCAAAACATTCGCAAAAAACACGGCTACCTGGCCGGTAGTGATGCCGAGCGCCTCAGCGACCTGCACCACATGTACACCGATACGCAAGTTCGGGCCATTTGGTGTGCTCGAGGAGGATATGGCTCGGCTCGTTTGCTGCCTCTGTTAGATTTCAAACTTATCAAAAAACACCCCAAAGCCCTCATCGGATACAGCGACATCACTGCTTTGCTCAATGCCATTTACCGACAAACAGGACTCATCTGCTTTCACGGGCCTGTGGCCTCTTCCGAAATGACCGACTACACCCGAGAGCAGCTGCTCACCGTATTGATACACAATTGCACCTCTTATGTTATCAGGGGCTTTCGCCAAACGACAGAGCGAGCTGAGGCAAAAAAAACTAACCCGATCCAATGCCTGCAAACCGGAACGGCAAGCGGTCGGCTCATCGGTGGCAACCTCAGCCTACTGGCTTCCCTGGCAGGCACCCCCTGGTCGCCCGATTATCGAAACAAAATTGTTTTCATCGAAGATGTGGGTGAAAAGCCCTATCGCATAGACCGCATGCTCACCCAGTTGCGGCAAGCTGCCAAGCTACACCAAGCAGCAGCCTTTGCCCTGGGTACTTTCGCCGATTGTGAGGCAGAACAAGGCGACAACTCTCTTTCTCTGGAAGAAACCCTGAGAGACCGAATCGAGCGCTTAAAAAAACCGTGCTCTTACGGCTTATCCTTTGGGCACATTAAAGAACAATGCACCTTGCCAATAGGCCTGCCCGCACGGTTCGATGCCAAAACGGGAAATATCAGGCTGATGGAAGCGGCAACAGCCGATTAAGCAACCATCAAAGGGCTCTCTCCGTATTGCCTTTTGTAGTACTTTTGCGCCAAAAGAAGCAAACAAAGCTCTAAATGAAAAAATTTCTCTCCGATCGCATCCTCCAAATGGCCGAATCGGCTACCATCAAAATGTCGCAGAAAGCTCGCGATCTACGTGCCCAAGGCATAGACATCATCAACCTTAGCCTGGGTGAGCCCGATTTTGATACCCCCGATCACATCAAAGAAGCAGCCATGCAGGCTCTGCGCGACGGTTACACCAAGTACACAGCTGTACCCGGTTTGCTCGAGTTGCGCGAAGCCATCTCCGAGAAGTTTCGACGCGATAACGATTTGCACTACCAAGTTGACGAAATCGTAGTGTCCAACGGAGCTAAACAATCGCTGGCCAACCTCAGCCTGGCCCTGCTCAATCCGGGCGATGAAGTCATCGTTTTTGCTCCCTATTGGGTCTCCTATTACGAAATCATCCGCCTCAGTGGTGGCGTCCCTGTTCTGGTACAAGCCGAGATCGAGCAAGACTACAAGGTGAAACCAGAGCAACTGGAAGCAGCCATCAGTCCCCGCACTAAACTGGTCTTGTTTTCCTCTCCCTGTAATCCCACCGGCTCAGCCTACACCCGCGAAGAATTGGAACAACTGGCTGCCGTACTCGAAAAGCAGCCCGACATCCTGGTCATTTCGGATGAAATTTACGAATACATCCGTTTTGGTGGAAGCCACCACAGCATAGGCAGCATAGAATCCATGCGGCAACGCACCATCACCATCAACGGCATGTCCAAAGGCTTTGCCATGACCGGTTGGCGCATCGGCTACATGGGTGCTCCCCGCTGGGTCGCCAAGGCTTGCGCCAAAATCCAAGGGCAATTTACTTCCGGAGCCAATGCCTTCGGGCAAAAGGCTTCAGCCCTGGCCTTGCAGGCCGATAAAAAACCTACCGAAGAGATGTGCAAAGCCTTCCACAAGCGCCGCGACATGGTGGTTGAACAACTCGGCCAAATCCCCGGCATGAAGGTCAATTTGCCGGAAGGCGCTTTCTATTCTTTTCCCGACATCAGCGCATTTTTTGGCAAATCCTATGGCAAGCACCACATTCAAAATTCGGAAGATTTTTGTTCTTTTGTTCTGGAAGAAGGCAGAGTCGCCAGTGTACCCGGTGTAGCTTTTGGTGCGGATCACTGCTTCCGCATTTCCTATGCTGCATCTGAAGAAGAGCTTCAAAAGGCTTGTAGCAGGATAGCTGAAGCTCTACAAAAACTCAGCTGAGGTTAGGCCCTTTATGGCTTTCGCCAAATGGAACTCAACTTTCGTCAAACGGCTTTGTCCTTCCAGCGAAACGATTTCAAATACCAAGCCGAAATCACGAGAATAAATACCCAGTAGTAAATCTCTACACTCCAGGCCCAGCTCAAATCAGATCTGCGCCACACAATGAAGTAATAAATGGCCAGAAGATAGAGCACCACGCCTACCGTTTGCAAAAGCAAACCGAAGAAAGTGGCTCCCGTACCGGCTACACCATTGAGAAAAATGCCCCCCACGGCAAAAACAAGCAGAATGCCGGCCATGACCCAAAGCACAGGCCTCGAAGCCGTAATCAGGCTCATGTCCTGGCCACCAAAAAGCGGGTAAAGCAAAACTTCGGGAAAGAGCACAAAGGGCAAACAGACCAACAAGGTTACCACAAAACTGAGTTTAGCCGTTTTCCACACCACGGGAAAAACGGCCCTGGGATGCCCCGAACCAATCAAGTAGCTGACCAGCGTGTTCAGACCGGTAGCAAAGCCCCAAACCGGTACGGAAATGGTCAAATAAACCAGACGCACCAAATTGGAAATGGCCAGTTCGCGCTCTCCCAATTGCTCTATCAAAGAGAAAAAAACGAACCAACTGCCAAGCCCTACCACCACCTGGGCCACCAAAGGAGCTGAAATCTTCAACTGCCTGCGGATGAGCTGCATGTCCAAAGCAGGGCGTCGGAAAAGCCCCCAGCGCCGGACTTCTTGATCAAAAAATACAATGTAAACACAAAAAATTAGCAAGGCAAAAACTTCTGCCAAAGTACTCGCCAGGCCTGCACCGGCAATGCCCATAGCCGGCAGCCCCAAATGACCGAAGACCAAACCGTAATCCAAGGCGACATTTGTAACAGCCAAAAGGACCGTATCAAAAAACAAAAATTTCACCCGCCCTACCCCCATATACAAGGCGATGATGGATACTCCGGTATAGCTAAAAAAGACACCCCAAGATCGATACTTTAGGTATTCCAGACATTTTAGATAGATGACTTCGGAATGCACTATGGCACGCAGCATTTCCGGAACGGCCCATTGCATCAAGACAAACATCAACAGAGCCAACGCCAGCTCGAAGAACAACATGGAATAAAAGCTACGCCCAACTTCCGTCCAGGCTTGCTCCCCCACCCTACGAGCAATGATAATCTGACCGCCTTTGGAAAAGCCGTACCCGATGGCTGCCACGACCAAATAAAAGGCACTGATCAGGCCGATAGCAGCAAAATCTTCTTCACTCAGGTGGTACAAAAAAACACTGTCGCTCAAGGCGATGACATTCTGCACTGCACTGCCCAGCATCAGGGGCAAAGACAACAACAAAATTTGCTTGTATGAGGTCTGCAATCTTTCCACGCCGCGAAGGTAAGAAATTACGGCGCCAGGCGAGATATTTCCCAACGATCATCCGCTTGCAACTCGTACAAAAAGCGATCGTGCAAGCGGCTCTCCCGACCCTGCCAAAATTCTATGGCCTGCGGTCTTACGCGATACCCTCCCCAGTGATCGGGTAAGGGTACCTGCCCTTGAGCAAATTTGCGCTTCATCTCTTCAAATTTGGCCGTGAGCAAAGCTCGTGAAGAAATGACTGTACTCTGTGGAGAAACCCAAGCTCCAAGCTGACTGCCGCGCGGCCTGGTAGCAAAATACTTCAAAGCCTCGGCTTTGGAAGCCCTTTCCGCCAAACCGCGAATGCGAATTTGCCTTTGCAGAGGGATCCAGCTAAACAGGAGAGCTACGCGAGGGTTTTGCTCTATTTCTACAGCCTTTCGACTGCCGTAGTTCGTGAAAAAGACAAAGCCCCTTTCGTCGTAATACTTCAACAAAACAGTGCGCAACGAAGGTTGCTGCTCTTCATTGACCGTAGCCAAAGCCATGGCATTGGCTTGTTCTATCTGGGATTCAAAAGCCTGCTGCATCCATTTTTCAAACAAAACAAAAGGGTCTTCCGGCAAGTCTTTCCGCGAAAGCGAGGCTTTTTTGTATTCTTCGCGTATTTGGGAAACATCCATGAATACCAAATCTTTTAAAGGCAAAAGGGCCAGGTCAGCCACCGGGCAACTCAGCCGATGCGAATATCCTGATCGTCCAAAATCCGGCCATGGATACAGCGAACGATGCGGGCCGGGAAGTGCTCCAACAAGCGATAATCATGGGTGGCCAGGATAATAGCCGAATCGTTTTCCCTGGCCAAATCGCGCAGCAACAGCAAGATATCGTCTGCCGTCTCAGGATCCAAATTTCCCGTAGGTTCATCAGCAATGATCAACTCGGGTTTATTGAGCAAAGCTCTGGCTATAGCCAAACGCTGCTGCTCTCCACCGGACAGCAAATGGGGCTTGACGGGTCGGTAACCCTCCAGACCGGTTTGCTCCAACACTTCCGCAACGCGTCGCTCCATAGCCACTTTATCCTTGTGCCCGCTGGCTCGCAAAGCAAAAAAGAGGTTTTGTTCGACAGAACGATCCATCAATAGGTTGAAGTCTTGAAAAACAATACCCAAGCGACGACGCAGAAGAGGAATCGTTTTGCGGTTTAATGCAGCCAGGTCAAAACCGGCTACCATGCCCTGCCCCTGGTACACGGGCAAAGCGGCATACAAAACCTTCAGAAGGCTCGTCTTGCCGCTACCGGTCTTGCCAATCAGATAAACAAATTCACTCCTGCTAATGTGCAAATTGACAGCCTGCAACACCTTGCGGTCTCCTTGGACCACATCAACACCTTTAAGCTGAACCACGTATTTCATAAAGCGATCACCTCGGGTTTATCCCACGCATTTCGTTAGGCATGGGTGCTTATCCATTCAACTGCTGCAAAGGTACACCTCTTGAGGAAATCTTCACCCCAGAGCCGCCACTTCTAACATAGCATCTTCCACCTCTCGTACCAATTCTACAAAACGCTGCTCTCGTTTGGTCGCTTTGTTGCGGTGCAGGGGCAAATCGACCTTGATGTGCCGAACAAAGCGAGAAGGCGGACTTTTCATGATGTAGATGTCGTCACCCAGATAAACCGCTTCGGAGATATCGTGGGTAACAAAAATCACCGTCGAGTGGAACTTCTCCCAGATTTCGGCCAGCAAGTCCTGCATTTGAAGTCGGGTATTGATGTCCAATGCCCCAAAAGGCTCATCCATCAAGATGATCTCCGGATTGGCGATGAGAGATCTGGCTATAGCGATCCGCTGCAGCTGACCGCCGGAAAGCGTGGGATACTGAGCAAATTTTCTTTCATGCCCTTCCAAACCCACCAGTTTAATCAACTCCATGGCACGCTCTTCTCGCTCTTGCTTGGATATGCCCTCGTATTTCAGGGCCAGACTGACGTTTTCAAGCACCGTCATCCAAGGCAAAGAAGAGTACTGTTGAAAAACCATGCTCACTCGCTTGGCTTCATGTACCGGCTTGCCACAAATGAGCACTTCGCCTTCGGTAGGCTCTTGCAAACCGGCGATGTAGCGCAAAAGGGTGGACTTGCCGCAGCCCGACATTCCCAAGACGACCACAAACTCGCCTTGCCCCGGTTTGTCTTCTATCAACAACTCCAAGTCTTTGATGATCCAGGTGTGACCTCCGTCATAGCTTTGACCGATATTGCGCAGCTCAATGATGTTCGGGTTTGCCCCGTCTGTAAAGATATGGTCCATAGCATTAGGCAGATTCGGTGGTCGAAGAACGGATTTTAAACTCTCCGAAAAGCATGAGAGCCACAGCTGCCAGGGCGACAGTCCAGATACTCATGCTCAGCGTTGAGCTAAACTCAGGCAAATAAATTTGCAACAAAATAGCCACAGCCATGATGGCAAACAAAATCAACAAACCCACTCTGATTTCGCGTAAAGCGGTAAGTGTTGTCTTGTAGTACTTAAACGGAAAAAGGCGTTTATCCAGATAGACAAAGAGGCGATCCTGTAAAAAGCCAATGAGCACAATGACGATGAGCAAGGCAAACACTTTGGGAATTTGGCCTTGCCGGGCTTTCAGATAAATCAAGGCACCTATCCCCCCCTGGCGATTGAGCAATTCTGCGATGATGATATAAGTCCAGGAAATGGCTGTAAGGACGCGAATGTCGTCAATGAGCTTAGACAGAACCGAAGGCAGATAAACGGATTTTACCGTCTGCCAACTCGTAGCGCCCAGCGTAAAAACCGTTTTGAGGTAAACGTCTTGCACCTCGTCGATGCGTTGCACCACCACAGGCAGCAAGTAAACGAGGATGCCAAATGCCAGAAAAGCAATCTTCATCTCGTCTTCTATGCCAAACCAGATGATAAACAAGCCGGTAAGAGCGGTAAGGGGTAAATAGCGCAGGGCATCTACCGGTTTGCTGAACATACCCCGAAACAAGGGAATCAAACCGATGAGAAAACCCAAAGGTATAGAGATAACCACTGCCCAGAAATAGCCCCTAATGTTGAGCCATATAGAGTGTAGGACATTTCCCTTGAGGTCATCCTTCACCAGTAGGTCGGGAAAAGACCTCACCACCATCATGGGCGTGGGTAAAATGGGATAGACCTTCTCCTCACTTTGCGGAGGAGCTTCGCCATCCAGCAATTCCAGCCGATCCGGGTCTATGGTTTTTGTAAAAGAAAAGTACTCGGCTAAAGCCCACCACAAAACGATGATGAAAAGTAGGCCCAAAACACCCAAAACAGTGCTTTGCCAAGGGGGCAACTTAGCCCGAAGTTCGAAGAGTTTGTTCATAAAAAGGCATTGGACATGGCCCTTGCTTCCCTGGCCAAAGCACAGAGAAGCAAGAGCTGAGGAAATGGCTCAATCGCGAACCAGTTGGAAATCCGTACGACGATTTTTAGCACGGCCTTCCGCCGTTTCATTGCTCGCAACCGGTTTGTCCGGTCCATTCCCCACGACGATAAAGCGGTTGGGATCGAATCCGTGTTCTCGCACCAGATAATCACGCACGGCTTCAGCCCGTTTTTTAGACAAACGGATGTTGCTGCTTCGACTTCCCACATTATCGGTATTACCCTCTATGCGAATGCGCGCGTTGGCGAAGGCTTTGGCAATGTCAACAAATTCCTTATCGATGATGTACTTGGCGTTCTCATCCAGTTGGTATTCGCCTGTGCGGAAGTTGATGCTGACACGCTTGGTCGCTATGGCCTCTTTGCCACGCCCTTCTTCTTCGGTGAGGTTTGAGAAGCTACGGCTCGTCTCAGCGGCATGCTCCGGCCCCTGTAAGTTTGTTTTCTGAACCAATTTCGGATAGGAGATCAGGCGCCAGCTGGGCACCTTGCCGTCTATGTAGCCCAATTTGGTATAGGTTTGCGCCATGCGCGAATACAGGCTTTCTCCCGTAACGCCTTTGTAATTGGGATTCAAGCCAAAGAAGTTGAGGTTGTCACCATGCGTTGTCAGACGCACGTTGTTGATGGCTTTGTAGGTGTCATCCACGGTAAATCCGGGGAAATTATCGGCCAGGATTTTAGCTGCTTTCCGCTTAGCCGCATCACTGCTGTTGATTTCGGCAGCTCCGCGCATCCAGCCCTCATAGAGCTTTTGCATGCGATCAAAATTGGCCTCAACCCAATCTTTTTTGGCGATGAAAACATCGGCAATGATGTTGGAGGCCGAACGCGTACTTTCCAGCACTTTAGAGCCGGGTACAGCCCGCAGGCAAGCCTCGTCGTCGGGGCTCCAGACCACTGCAGCATCTACACTGCCGGCCTTAAATACCTCAGCCGCATCAATGGCATTGGATTGAGGGACAATCTGCACGTCATTTGGCGAAAGCCCTCCTGCTTCCAGCAGCCAGATGAGAAAAGAATGCGAAGGCGTCAGTTCGGCTACAGCAATTTTTTTGCCCTTCAAATCCGCCACCGAATTGATACCTCGACGAACGACAATGGCATCTCCACCCCGAGACCAATCTGCTTGAAAGACCACGACGGGTTTGTAATCAATCAGACTATTTACCTCAGTGGGAAAGGCGTCAATGGTAGCCCAGAGCAAATCCACCTCACCACTTTTCCAGGCGGCACGCGAGGCGTCAAAGTCATCCAACACCTTGAACTGCACCTTCAGGCCGTACTCCTTGGTAAATCGAGATTCCGGATTGGGGTCAAAACCTCTGTTAAAGTATTGTCCGCCGGCATAGCCACCCCAGGTAACCACGCCGATTTTGATCACGTCATCGTCCTTGCCATCCTGGAAGTTTGACGAATCCTCCGGTTTATTGCTCAAGAGATTTCGGCCAAATTCCGTATTCTGCAAAACCCAGCGTCCACCAAAAACTATAGCTCCCACGATGAGGAGCGTAATGAGAAACTTGGAAAAAGTTGTGAGTCGTTTAGCCATAGTACTTCGTATTGTTGCTTTTTGGGCTTGAGTTAATCAAAAAAACTGTCGTATTGGTTTTCGCGATCTTCGCGCACAACCGGTTCTTTAACGGGCTTGGAGAGATCCAAGGTGTCAGAGCCGGCGCTTTCTTCTTGGAGCAAGGTCTGTTTTTCCTCTCCCAGCAAAGGAGACATGCCTTCCTTTTCCCACTGTTCGAGCAGGCGCAGGCCTTCCTCTTCAAACACCCCATTTTGCAAATCGATGGAGTCCATGAAAGTTTTAGATACTTCCATGAAACGTTCCATCTCTCCCACTTTATTGCTGACGTCATCGGCCACGGCTTCCAGGGCCATGTCGAAGGCCAGGAGTTTGTCTTTGTCGCCCTTGATGATGTTCATGGCGGAGTTCATGGCGGAATGGGAAGCCAGGATGGCTTTGCGTTCCTGCTCTTTCAGTTTCACCTGGTCGGCGATGTCTTCTTTGAGGATGTAGGAGTTTTCGTACATCTTGTTCAAGACGCGATAGAGCACATCCATTTTGCGGTAGAGTTCTTCCAGGCGGACGTTGGAATCCCGCAACCTTCCGGCTTTGCGCGTTTTGAGAATAACCTGGGTTTCGTCTTTGGCCTTTTTGGCTTTGCTGGCTATTTGCAGGTTTTCCTCAACGGCTTTTTTGTTTTTGTAAATCAGCTCACCCAAAACGTGCATTTGACTGCGCAGTTTGTTGAGCTGTCGCTTCATGTTTGTCAGGTTCTCTTCCAGGTCTTCCACATAAGATTTGAGAATGCTGATGGGATCAATCTTGATGAACCAGGAAGTGATCCAGCGCATCAGGCTCTTGTACATAAACCAGACACCGGCTCTCATGCGCGAATCCAGCAGGACATACAACAAACCCGTCAAGATGATGATGGTGAGGATCATCACCGGAGTACTGCTCGTCAGCAAGGCCAGAAGGCTCAGACCAAACTTGTAAAGCAGGTAAGCACCGCCCCCCAGGATGCCAGCCAGGAACAACCCTCCCGTAATACCTTCAGGGCGACTCCAAAAAGACTTGGGTTGTAGGGTGTTTTTTTGTTTCATCAAAAGCTAGTTCTGCGCGCTAAGGTCTGAAATTATCCACTTATTTCAGGTACTGTTTCATTTTTTCGACATCAGCGGCAATTTTTCCGCTTAAAACCTCCAAAGAAGCCATAAAATCTCTGGCTGTGGCTTCGATTTTCTGCTTTTCACTCCCTACCGATTGTTGGATACTTTGCGCTTTTTTTCGCTCTTGCTCAATTTGCTTGTTGAGTTCGCGAATTTGTTCTTCTTTTTCGAGTATGGACTTGTTGAGTTTATCCAACTCTTCCTGCTTTCGCAAAACCTTTTGCTGCTGCTGTTTTTGCAGAGCTTGTTTAAACTTCTGCTCTTCTTTTTGCAAGACTTTGAGGTAGTGTTCTGCCGACCGGATAAGTGCGTCGCGCTTGGCACCCATGGCTTCTGCCATAGCCATAGCCGACTGAAAGCGAGTCGCCTCATCCATAGGCATTTTTTCCAGAGATTGCAAGGACTGTTTGAATTCCAGATAGTCAAACCCCTCTTGGTTGGCCTTTTCCAATGCCCCGAAAAGCACTTCCATAAACTTATTGCTCACTTTACCGCCTTGGGCGGTTACTTCCTGCAAGGAAGAAGCTGCTTCCTTTTTCGGATTAATGTCCTCCTCTTTGCCGGAAGGCTCTGAAGAGCCGGACTTGGGCTTTTCTTCTTCTTCAATGACAAACAAGGATTTTAACTTTTCAAACATGTCCTCAAGCTTTAACGAAGGGCCAAGGCAAAGTAGCTTATAACCATAAGCTCCGTCTCGATCTCTATTACCGGCAAAAGTAACAAGAAAAGCCAATAAGAAAAAATTTCCTATCTTTGAAGGCCTTTGTCATCCATGGCAAAGGCCCCGGGCAGCATGAACAAACCAAGACATGCTGCCGTTAAAAATCCAAAAAGCCAAACCCCACACACAGCAAGCCCACATCCATGTCTGTAAAAACCATAGTCCAAACTGCTAAGGAATTCCTGCTCAACGGCCAAACGGCTGAAGCCTTGGACAAGCTGATAGCCTTTTTGGAAAGCGATGAAAAATACGAGCAGTTGTTGCGGCTTAGCATTACTGCCCGCAGTGAATACAGCCGACTGGAATCCGAGCAACGCCAAGGTTTTATCAGTCAAGACGAAGCCAACGCCCGCCTCAACCGCCTGAACAACCGCCTGCTCGATATCCTCGACCGCCTGGCCGACGGGCGTCTGGAAGTAGAAGACTTGCCCGTGCAAACACCCGCCAAAAGCAAGCGCAAAAAGATGCTGCTCATCGGCATTCCCCTGCTGCTGTTCATCGGCGCTTATCTGGGCTATCGCTTCTGGCCCTCACCCAATCCTCCTGAAAAGCCCATCAGCTGCCCCGACTTTTCAAACAAGGCCAACCTGAAAGTCCTCTTGCTGCCCTTCAAAAGCATCAGCGGGCAAACGCTTCAAGCGGAATACACGGTCAAACAACGCCTGGACGATCTGGCCTATGAAAAGGACCTGCCGGTCGATGTACAAATTTTCGAAGGATTTTACAACAGGCCCGATGCCAAATTTCCGGGCTTTCGGCAAGCAACTAAAATCGGCAACCGCTGTCAGGCTGACCTCATCCTCTGGGGCACAGCTGAAAAAACACCTGACAACCGCATTGTACTGACCTCCAAATTTAAATTTTTAGGCAACAGCGAAACCTTCCAGGTCAAAAAAATCGAACTGGAAGGCGAAACCGATTTGGTAGCTGTCAGCTCCATTTCGAGCCTCCTGCAAGAAGGCAGTTTCACCGAGGATGTAGAAACGCTCATTCTCGCCTTCTACGGCCTGTTAGCCCACCAGGAAGGGCAATATGCCGAAGCAGCCAAAGCCTTTGAAGCCGTCTCGGAAAAAGGCAACATGCCCGAGGAAATCGTCCACACCATCCTGGCTGACAGCTATCTGGCCATGAACCAACCCGACAAAGCCATCCGTCACTACGAGGCCATAACACGCCTCAAACCCAACGACACCATAGCCCTCAACAACCTGGCCTGGTTACAAATTTCCTTGGAAAAACCCCTCGAGGCCGTGAAAGCCGCCGAACAAATCCTCCAAATAGACCCCGACAACAAAGGTGCTCTGCTCACCCGCGCCTACGCTTACCTGGAAGCCAAAGAGTACGAACAGGCTGCCAAGGACTTTGAACGCATAGAAAACGACAAACGCATCAGGCCTAAAAGCCCGGATAACGATCTCACCATAGAACGCCCCAAACGCATAGATCCCCAAAAGCTGAAAACAAAACCTCTCCTGAAAAAGGACAAAATCATCATCGAAGACAAAAAAGTGCTTCAGCGGAAAGACTAAGCGGAGTCGCGCTCTAAACCCTTGGCTTTATTCCACAGGGCATCCATCTCTTCCAGGCTCATGTTTTGCAAACCGCCCTCCGACGCATGGCCTTCTATGTATTCAAAACGCTTTTTAAATTTCATATTGGTGCGCGCCAAAGCCGTTTCCGGATCAAGGCCGAGAAAACGGGCATAATTGACCAGACTGAAAAGCAAATCTCCAAATTCTTCTTCCTGCTTATCCATCGAAGATCCCTCCTCGACCGCCAAGCGAAACTCTTCCATCTCTTCCCTGACTTTCTCCCAAACCTCTGTGGCATTAGGCCAATCAAAGCCCACTTGAGCCGCTTTTTCCTGCATCCGTTGGGCTTTGACCAGAGCAGGCAAAGCTTTAGGCACGCCTTGCAAAACAGAACGCTTACCCTCCTTGAGCTTGAGCTGCTCCCAGTTTTTCTTCACTTGCTCGGCATCATCT